>Ga0315280_10001419_pt1 | contig 41365 bp, 25 predicted proteins | sample YL17G06_40_MG_FD_203697 | JGI IMG/M metagenome (GOLD analysis project Ga0315280, IMG submission 203697) | Sediment microbial communities from Yellowstone Lake, YNP, Wyoming, USA - YL17G06_40 | ecosystem: Environmental > Aquatic > Freshwater > Lake > Sediment | place: USA: Wyoming | collected...
GCCCCATGCCTCAAAAAACTCATCCCACCACGACCGCCGGAACGCTCGCAGCGCCGGCGCCGTTGGCTGGATCGCCCGTTACTATTTCGTCAACCCGGTGTGCCATTTGGCAATATCTGCCGGGGCTCGGCAGGGGCCGCCTTGAACCCCAGCGCTTGCGCGCTGGGCTACTTTGTGGCGCCCCCTTCGGGGGCTCCAGATTAGGTTAAGGCCTATAGCCCTGCGGGGCGCCCAGTCCCCGCCTTGTCGCGCAGTTCTGCAGCCCGGTAACCAATTTATGCAGAGGTCATTAAGTCGGGGTGTCTTTGTGTCTTGGTGGTGAGAATTTGTCTTTGCCGGCCTGGCGCTCTGCCTCGCCTGTCAGCGCAACTCGCCTTTCACAAACTGAACGGATTTTTCGAGGGCGTCGAGCGTGGAATCGAGCAGCGGCTCTTTGCGCCCGGGATGACCCTGCGGCCCCGCACAAAAATCGTGGTAGCCGTTTTCATAGATGTCCATGCGCACCGGCTTGCCGCTCTTGGCAAGCAGGTCGTGAAGGGGGCGGTCGATGTGGATCAGGCCGTCAGCCGTACCCACCAGAATCAGAATGGGCGTCTGGATGGGCTCGATGTTCTGTTTGGCAAGTTCTTCGTCCATCCTGGCGTTCTTCCAGCGCTCGTTCGGGTCTGTTCCGGCCGCCGCCGGCGGGACCTGCGCACCCAGAAAGCTCATGGCCGCCGGCGCGCCGAGGATAGCGCGGTACGGTTTCGCCCGGCCCAGCAGGTGCAGCACCAGGTTGCCGCCCAGGCTGACGCCATACACGCTGATCCGCAACACATCGACGTACGGAAGCTTCTGAACGTACTCCAGCACGCTCAGGCCGTCGTCGACGTATGTGACCGGGCCTTTGGCGATGGGCGCCAGCATGGTCTTAAAGTCAATACCGCCGCGGTAGTCGGCCACGACAACGACATAGCCTTCCTTCAGAAAGCGCTCCCAGACGGGACCGCCCGTCGTGCCGGCCGACCAGGAAACAAGTTGCTCCATTCCGCGCCCGCCCGGCGCTCCGTGGAAGTAAATCAGGGCCGGAAACGGGCCATTGCCTTTCGGCTTCCGCATGGCAGCGGCCACGTACAGTCCGTCGCGCGTCTTGATGTAAACCTGCTGTACCGGCGAGTCGCGCTCGCTCACCGCCCGAATGTACTTGTCGTGGGGCAGTTCCTGCGTGTTGCCCGGATGCTCGTGGATTTCCGCAGCCGCGAACGCGGCACATAAGAAGATCACCGCAATTTGCTTCAGCATACGATTTCCGCCTGGCATCGCGCTTACTATGCCACAGTTCGGCAGGGGCCGGGGACCAGGGTCCAGGGAGAAACGGTCGCCCCAGCCCCTGACCCCTAGCCCCTAACCCCTAACTCCTGATATAAACCGCCCATGGAAACGCGACGTGACTTCCTGAAGAGCGCGGCTGCCGTAACGGCCGCGAGCACCGTGCAGGCTTCCGGCCAGCAACCCCAATCGGCTCCGGGCGGGCGGCCACTCAACCTTATCCTGATCGTGGCCGACACCTTTCGCGCCGACGCGCTCGATTGCTACGGCGACCGTGAGATCGAGACGCCCAACCTGGACCGCTTCGCCTCCTCAGCCACCTCTTTCCTGGAAGCCTACGCCGAAGGCTTGCCGACGCTGCCGGTACGGCGCGCGCTGCTGACCGGGCGGCGGGTGATTCCCTTCCGCATGGTGGACCAAGCCAGCGATACCGTGCGGTTGGCCGGGTGGCATCCGCTTTTCCAGGAAGACGTCACGCTGGCCGAAGCCCTCCAAAAGGCCGGCTACACCACCGCCTATTTCACGGATGTCTACCATGCCATGAAGCCGGGCAAGAACTTCCATCGCGGCTTCCACTGCTGGCGGTGGGTGCGCGGCCAGGAGAACGACCCATACGTCAGCGGGCCGGCGAAGGGAATCGACTGGCGGCAGTTTGCGCATTCCACGCAGCAGCCGCCGCCGAGCCAGCGCCCGCAATTCTTTCAATACTTGCTCAACCGCCGCGACTGGAAAACCGAAGAAGACTGGTTTGTCGGGCGCCTGGCCGCGGAGGCCGAGCGCTGGCTGGATGACAACATCGACAATTCCCCGTTCTTTCTCTACCTCGACAGCTTCATGCCGCACGAATGGTGGGACCCGGCGCCCGGATACGCCGAGCGCTACTTCCCCGGCTACCAAGGACCGCGCTTGATTGCCCCGCCGTCTGGAACGGGCAAAATGTCTCCCGACGAGGTGCGCCACGTGCAGGCGCTCTACCACGGCAGCATCACGCAGGTGGACCGCTGGCTAGGCCGCGTGCTCGGGAAAATCGAGAAGCTGGGCCTGCTGGACAACAGCGTGGTCGTTTTTACCTCCGACCACGGGACGATGATGGGCGAGCAGCAGGAAATCCATAAAGGTGCTTCGCGGCTGCGCGCCCAGGTGACGCGCGTCCCGCTGCTGATCCGGCATCCGATCCGCGCTACGCACGGCCGTCGCATCAGCGGCTTCGTTCAGCACCCCGATATCATGCCCACGCTGATGAAGCTGATCGGCGTCGACGTTCCGCAGCGCTGCACCGGCGGCGACGTCTGGCAGAAACCGCCCGGCCGCCAGGCGATTGTGACGGCCTTCGGCTACTACGCCAGCGTCCGCACGCCCGAATGGAACCTGATCGTGCCCTGGGACATGGAGAAGGTGGATCGGCCCAAGTTCGCGCAGCTTTACGACCTGCGCAGCGACCCGCGGGAACTGGCGAATGTCATCGACCAGCACCCACAGGTAGCGGTCGAGCTACGTCAGAAGCTCACGGCGTATTTCGAGGAAGGCCGTGCACTGACGGCAGGTACTTTCCTGACGTAGCGCAATCGGCGCGGCCGGCCGTTTCGTTCCGCCCGCCCCGTTATGAGGACAGGAATCAATAGGTCTCGATTTGCATGCGGCGAACGCAAAACGCGTCGTACTGCTTCAGGCCGGAAAACAGCAGCCACATGGTCTTGCCGTCGGCGCTGATCCATTTGGTGGGCAGCCGATAGCCGTGCGTGCTCTCGCCCAGGTCCCAATCTTCGGTGTGGAAGGCAGTGGTCCACGGGCCCCACGGCTCGGGGGCATCGAACATTCCCCAGGCCCGGCTGTGGCCGTAGCCCACCGTCAGCAGGTAGCGGCGCAGCCCCGCGTTGTAAATCAATTCGGTTCGCTCGCAACGCCCCGGATACTCGAACATCGGACGGCGGCGTCGAACGTCGGCGGTCCAGGCCGGCTGGCCATTTCCGTCGAAGCCCGCAAAGAACTCGTACGCGCCGCGCTCGCGTAGCTTGTCCTTCGGAACACGCGCCAGGATAACGCCGTCGGCCGGCTGGTAGGCGCTGGCGCCGTCATGCGAGCAGGTGTAAACGAAACGGTCGCGCGCGCCGGCATAGTTGCGGCCGAAATTGAGGAACGCGGGCGCGCCGAAGCTGGTATCGAGCGTGAAGCTCCACTGCCAGGTCGTTCCGCGATCTTCCGACCAGGCCAGCGTTGCGTTGCCCGTGTTTCGAACCCACATATAGAGCACGCCGTCCACCATGAGCAGGCCGCTGGCTTTGGCGCCCTTGGGCCCCGCCCCGGTCCGCTCACCCGTCTCCGAGCGGATATTGAAGCCGCGGAAGTCCGGCGGAACGCCCTCGACACGCGCGAAGCCGAGCGACAGCTTGCGGTCGGTTCCCGGCTCGAACCCTGTGCCGTCGCCGTAGGCGGTGTAGAGGTGGCCGTCGTCCCCCCAAGTAATCGGCCAATTGTCGCTTTCGATGGCCTGGCGCACGATCGTGGATGGCGGGTCGAATCGCACGGAGCGAATGACCGGGCTGGGCCGGCAGGGCGGCCCATTCACGGCGGCCAGCAGCGGCTCGAACAGGTACTTCTCCGCCCCGCCCCAGAAGCCTTCGCCCTTCGATTCCTGGCCGAGCTGTGCGCCGTTGCGGACCACGACCAAGTCCAGCGACGGGATGAGGAGCAGCGTCTGGTTGCCGGCGCCCGCGCCGGCGAAGGCATCACGCGGCACCGACCTCCAGACACCGTCAAAGTTCGTCCACCAGGCGAGCCCGGAGCCCGGCGCCGGGTTGCCGGGTGTTCGCTCGGGCAGCGGAGTGCCGGCGTAGCGGGTGGCCTCCCGCACCCAGCGGCTCTCCAGGATCTGCCTGCCCTCCCACTTGCCTTCGTGAAGCATGAGCCTGCCGAGGCGAGCCGCCGCGCGAGCCGTGAAGTTGGCTCCGCCCCAGTTGGCAACCAGCTTCAGCCCGGCCACGTCATAGGTCCTGCCGTAACCGACGGACCATTCCTCATCCTTGATCCCGATGGGTCGCATGACGCGTTCTCGCAGCAGCGTTCGGATGTCTTCGTGAGGGCCACCCTTCAGGGAAGCTGTCACAGCATAGGCCAGCATCGCCATCCCGGGGTTGCTGTAGGCAAACCGTTCGCCGGGTGGAAAGAGGACCGGCACCTGATCGCGGGAGATCGTGAAGGGATCCGGCGCGCGCTTCCAGAACGCGCCCATCCACCCCGGCAACTGCTCGTGAGGCACGCCTTCCTGGTTGGCGTCCTGGATGCCGGAACTGTGCGTGGCCAGGTGACGGATGGTGATCTTCGATCTGAGCGGATCGTCTCGCCACTCCGCTATGTATTTGCAGGCGGCGTCATCCGGCTTCAGCCGCCCATCCTGCAGGGCCAGAATCAACGAAACACCGCCGACCAGGGCCTTGGCCAGTGAGGCCGTGTAGTGGGGCTTATCAGGGCCGAATCCGTCGCCGTACCACTCGTACACGATCCTATCGTGGCGGACGATCAGCAACGTCTTGGTGCCGCGAGCGGCCAGAGTGTCGCGCAGCGCGTCCAGTTTCTCCCGCGAGAGGCCCTGGCTCGCCGGCGTAGCGGTCTGCCATTGGAACGGTTGTTCTGCCGAGTTGCAGAACAGCGGGGCAAGCAGGCAGGTCAGGAACAGAATCCGCGCCGTCATGCCGCATACTATGCCACAGTCTGCTGCCTGGGAGCGCGGGCGTCCCGCCCGCCACGCGATATCTTGCCGAGTGGTTGCGTGTCGCACCACCGGCCTCAAGCCAGGAGCCTGGTTGGTGCCCCGAACCGCCCAGGGTTGTCCCCACGCCGGCGTCAATCCGCGGGGCCCGCGGGAACAGGAGGGCCCCAGCCGCAGATTGCGCCGATTTCGTTGGTCGTGGCAATTGATCCGTGCAATGGGCGAAAGCTACGCTTTCCGGCGCGTGGCCAGGCCACTCGACTGGCAGGCGTGCTACGTGTTACGTTCTATTCAGGATGAGGAGAATGGTCGTCAATCACGAACGGGTCGCGGAGTTCTGCCGCCGCCATCACATACGCAGGCTCGCGCTGTTCGGCTCTGTGCTCAGAGAGGATTTCCGGCAGGACAGCGACGTGGACGTGCTCGTGGAATTCGATCCGGGCCACATCCCCGGCCTGGCGTTCTTCTCGATGCAGGAGGAACTGTCCCGGATTCTCGGCCGTAACGTTGATCTGAATACGCCCCAATGCCTTAGCCCATACTTCCGAGACCAAGTCCTTGCCGAAGCCGAGGTGCACTATGCCGCGGCATGACCCTTCGGTGCGGCTGCGCCACATGCTCGACCATGCGCGGGAAGCAATCGAAATGTGCCAGAACCGCACGAAGGAGGATTTGCATCAGGACCGCCAGTTCAACCTCGCCTTGGTTCGTCTCCTTGAAATCATCGGTGAAGCAGCGAACCGCGTACCCCCGGCAGAACGCGTCTTGTATGCGGACATCCCGTGGGCGGAAATAGTCAGCATGCGGAACCGCCTGATCCACGGTTACGACACAGTGGATTTCGACATCCTCTGGGAGATCGCGACGCGCGACCTGCCCTCACTGGTCGCTGTCCTGGAGAAGTCGCTCCAGCCGGATTGAGGGCGCAAGTAGCCCGCCTGGAAGCGGCGACCGGCCTACAACTGCTTGCGCCGCCGGAGTGCCTGTGGACCGACAACGGCCGGCTCGCCATTCCCTTCCGCCTCCCTCGCCATTCGGTCTCCCTGCTTCAGCTCGCCTGGTGATGGACGCTACACCGCCGGCCTCCTGCCAGCAAAGACTTCCGCCGCCTTCGGCTGCCTCTCGGGGCGGCACGCCAGCGCTACTTCCTGGGGCGAGATGCCCGCGCCCCCAAGCGCGCCTCGCGCCTCCCACGTAGCGCCGGGATCTTGCCGGTCATCAGGCGCGCGGTGCAGCGCGAAGCGCGGTATACTCCTTAACTCAAACCAGCTTAGCTCTAATTCGGGGCAAAGTGGGACACGGAGGTACAAGTATGGCCAAGAAGGCGCTGCCTGAGAGGACCTATTACAGGCCGATCAAGCGCTACCTGGAAAAAGAGATGGGGTGCGTGGTTGGGAGCTACAACAGGGCAGGCGACCCGCTCGACTTCATCTGCCGCGGCCTGGGAAGGCTGATCATCGACGTATACGGGCTTCGAGGATTCAAGGATACGCACTCCCGCATGATCGAGGGAGTGGCGGTAGAGGTAAAACGGAGTAAATCCAGAACCTCACTGCGCCATCTCGTCCAGGCCAGCCAGTATTCCCGACTTGCACATCGCTGCTATCTGGCCCAGCCGCGCGACTTCGATCCAAAGACAAGAACGGAAGCGTCCCGGCTGGGTGTGGGGCTGCTGCGAATCCACGGTCGGCGGGTTACCTGCGAAGCCGAGTCGCGCCCCTTCACTCCGGACCCGCAGCTTTTCAGCTTGTTCCTCCACTCCTCTTTGCGCATTGAACGCTGTTCCCTGTGCGACTGCTACCGCTTTCGTTATCGGAGCCGCGCCGAGGCGGGGCCTTCCCCGCGGGGCATCGACGGCCACTGGACCGAGGACCACATCGCGCCAAGGCGTGGAAAGTACAACAAGAAGATGTTCCTCTGCGAAAACTGCGAAGGCCTGATCAGCGAAATCGGGCGGAGAGCCGCAACGCAAAAGACGCTTGCGAAGCCAACCAGGACGGCTCAAAGGCGGGGAGCCAGATCCGGATGCTAAAGCGCCGTGCGAGATGACGACGCCCGAGGAAAGGGGGACAGCCCGAGAGTGTGTCGGAGAGAAGACTGCTGCGACGGAGAATCAACAAGTTGCGGCGCATTTCAGAGTCCCAGATGAGCCGCATGTTGATGATTCTCCGTTCCTGCACATCTATCTCCGACACACTCCTGAACTGCGCAGTTTTTCTACGATAGCACCGTTCAAGCTCAAGCCCCTTTACGGGACCGCTTCCCCGCTTGGGGCCGGGGCGGTCAGCCGGAAGGGGTGTCGTCAGGCGTGACATTTTTCTATTGATTTGTTTTATCGGCCGTGGTAAGAAACTAGGTTGTGGACGTCCTCTCGGTCCTCGCGAGTGTTGTTGGTGGGCTGGCGGCGGCGACTCGCCTTTACGAGTTTCTTGCGCCTCGCTGCAGGCGCCTTTTAAAAAAAAATCCGTCTGTCCTCACGTGCTGAATTAGGGAGGGTGCCGTCTTTAAAAAAAATCTGAGCGTGTTCGAATTGAATGAGACACACAGGTAGTTTTCGGCATACCCTCGCCGCCTGACGATTTCCTTCCCCTGCCTCGCCATGCGGCCTCCCTGCTTCAGCTCACCTAGTGATGGAAGTTGCACCATCAGCCCCGAATGACGGGTCCAATGGCACCAAGCGAACGCCTGCCCATCGAAGACCCCGCCGAAAGAACCACGGGCCGGATGACGGCCACCTGGAGCCGCGCGGCTAGCGTGCTGGCAATGAGCTGGGGGCCAGCAAACGCTCGATGTTCTCGGCGGCCACCTTGCGGGCCGTGGCCGGCGTCAGTTGCCCGAGCAGCTTCCCCATCCACTCGAAATACTCGGCATGGCCCCGGTACTGCGGTGCTTCCTCGTCGAGCCCCACCACGAAGCGGTCCGAATACTTCTCGATCACTTCCCGCCACAGCGGCTTCAGCGTCGTTTCATTGAAGAAGATGGAGGCCTCGCGGCTGTCGCGCGGCCGGTAGAGGGCGCGGATCGACAGGTCGGCGTAAAGGTTCTGATGTTTCTTCATCAGCATGTCCACCCCGTAGTAGTTCACGTAGCCGGCATGCGCCCAGATCACCGGCACCTTCGGGAAGTCGGTGAGCAATTGATCGAGCTCTCGGTAGTAATAGACCTCGTTGTGGATCAGCACCGGAAGATGGTATTGGTCGGCCAGGCGGAACATGCTGACCACCATCGGCGCGGTGGGCGAGACTTCGGTGTCCAGCAGCGCCTCCCCCATGCGCGCGTAACGGCCCGGCGGGTAGTGGACGTTGGTGAACTCACCGATCCCCCGGTAGCGCCCCGAAGACAGCTCCCGCCTCATCTCTTCCAGCACGGCCGGATCGTTCTTCAGCCATGCTTCCTGCTCGACGCGCACCTTGGGCCGGTAGAACGGCACCAGGCGGTCGGGGTACTGCGCGGCGGCCTTCAGGGTTGATTCATTGTCGCCCTTGGGCCCGCCGAAAATGATGGATTTGGAGATGCCGAGCACGTTCATCTCGCGGATGAGCTGCTCGACCGTGTGCAAGCCGGGCACCAGGTGGTTGTGGGCGTCCACCGTCGTGTAGTCGGAGCGGGCCGGCGTGGCCAGGAACGCTTCGGTTTCATCGGCGGTATAAGGCAGGCCGGCGGTAAGCAATTCGTTGCCGCTCTCGGTGACCAGCAACATGTCTTCCAGGATAAAGCCGAGTTTCTGCTCGGGCAGCACGATGCGCGGCTCCAGGGCCAGCACCACGCCCGGTTTGAATTGTTCCTCGGGCCGCTCGACCGGTCCGAGGCCCACGCCGTGGAGCAGGATTTCTTTCCCGATTTCCGCTTCCTTCATCTCGGCGGCCACCGCGGCCTTCGCGAGATCGGATTTCACCGCCGCCGTACGGATGGCCTCGTAGTAGGCGCGCTTGGCGTCGGCGATGGTGGCGCCCGGATGGATTGCCGTTCGCGCCGCCTGGTAGCCGCGCGCCAACAGGTCCCATACCTCGCGCTGCTCGGGAGTGAATTTCCCGGTGACCGGCACGGTGCGAGCGATGTCGCCTTCGTAGTGGTCGCGCGCGCAGCCGATGTCCAGCCAAACCACCTCGCCGCGCTCCATGGTCCGGTTCAGGAAGGTGTAGTCGAGCCAGCCGCGCGGCGGCGCTGGGTAAACGGAGTTCGGCCCAGACATGATCCACGGCCAGAAGCCTTGCCCCTCGGCCCCGTTCTGGATGCAGGAGCGCACCACTTCGGCTTCCACCTCGCGCTGGCTGCGGCCCGGCTTCACTCCGCGCATGGCCGCGCGCAGCGCCGCCGCGGTAGCCCACCCGGCGCGCCGCAGCGCTTCAATCTCGGCCGGGCTTTTGACCCAGCGCATGGCGACCAGCGTGGGCCGAACCGATTCCAACTTGGCCTTCGGGAAGAGGCGTTGAAGCTGCTCCCGCTGCTTGCCGCTGGCTTCCTCGGGCGGCAGGAACGGTGCCCGCTCCTCGCCCACGTAAGCATCGTAAAGCTTGAGAGCGGGTTCTTTCCTGCGGCGGTCTGCGAACACGCGGCGGTCAACGAACGGCTTCAGCTCCTTGTCGGCCGCGATGTGCTCCAGCCCCGCCGGCGGCGTGGCCGGCGCCTCCTTCCCGCGGACGAAGAGCCACGATTCTTTCTTGGGCGCGTCCAGCACCAGCACCGCGCCGAATTCATCCAGGCCGGTCAGGTAGTAGAAGTTCTTGTCCTGCCGAAAGCCGCCCTCGGCGTAAGCGGGAAAATCGCTGCGGGCGTAAATGACGATGAGGCCGTCAGGGTGCGCCGTCATCAGGCGCGCCCGCCGCCCGGCATATTCGGCTGGTTGCACTTGCGCCGCCGCTGTTGCGCAGAACACGAGCAGGCAAAAAGGCAATCTCCGCATGGCCGTCAAGTTTAGCCGCAGATTGCGCAGATTCGCGCACATTTCAAATCTGTGCTATCTGCGGAATCTGCGGCTGGGGTCTCCAGAACGGCCTTGGTATCCTGGTGACTTTGTGGTGAAATCGCCTCCACGGAGGCGAGAAATGAAGCGAATCGCGTTTGCAGCCCTCCTGTTTGTCGCGGCGGGCCTCTCCATGGGGCAGACCCCTTACGGGCGGATCACCGGAACGGTGACCGACGCCGGCGCCGCGGTCATCCCCGGCGCGGCCGTCCGCGTCATCAATATCGACACCAATGTCACCGTCGCGGACAAGACCAACGCGCAGGGAAACTACGACGCCTCGAACCTGAATCCCGGCATGTACCGGGTCGAGGTCGAGCACGCGGGCTTCAAGCTGTTCAAGCGCGGCCCGATCGAGGTGCGGGTAGGCGACGTCCTGGACATCAGCGTGGCGCTGGAGCTGGGTGCGATCACCGAAACGGTGAACGTCACCGCCGAAGCGCCGTTGCTCGAAAACACCAACGCCGACCTGGGCCAGGTGATCGATCACCGGCGGATCGAGGATCTGCCTTTGCCCGGCTCCGCGCCCATGTACCTGATGCAGCTCGCGCCCGGCGTGATCTCGACCAATCCGCCGACGCACGGCTGGCTGCCGCAGGCCGTCGATGCCATCTCCAACATGGCGGCGGCCGGCACGCGCACGCGTTCCAGCGAATTCAGCCTCGACGGCATCCCCAACATGTCGCAGGGCGGCCAGCTCTCCTTCACGCCGCCGCCGGAGATGGTGCAGGAGTTCCGGGTACAGACGGCGCCGTTCGACGCCTCCGTCGGCCACTTCACCGGCGCCTACGTCAACATGGTGATCAAGAGCGGCACCAATGCCTTTCACGGCTCCGCGGTCTACACCCACCTGGTGCCCTCCTGGTGTGCGCACGATTTCTTCACCAATCGTTTCATCTACGACCTGCGCACCGGGCCGGTGACCAAGGAGAAGATCGACACCGCCTGGCCGGCCGTGATGACCAACCGCTACCGCGTGACGGCCGGCGGGCCGGTCCGCGTTCCGAAGCTCTACAATGGCCGCAACCGCACCTTCTGGACCTACGGCATCGATATTCTGGACCGCAACCGGCCGGAGCGCGGCAATCCCTTCACCGTGCCCACGCCCAAAGAGCGCACGGGCGATTTTTCGGAGTTGCTGGCGGTCGGCAGCAATTACCAAATTTACGACCCGGCCACCATCGCCACAGCGCCCAACGGCCGTACCCGCCGCGACCTTTTCGCCGGCAACATCATCCCCGCCAACCGCCTGGACTCCATGGCCAAGAAGATCCTGGACTACTACCCGCTGCCCAACGCCACGGGTACGGTTGACGGGCGCAACAACTACTCGGATGCGCAGCCGCGCCGCATCGACTACCACAGCAACACGGTGCGCGTGGACCACGTCATTAACCAGAACAACCGCTTCTACGGGTCGTTCACGAAATCCTTTCTGCTGGAGCAGTGGGCACAGGCTTTTCACAACGAGGCGCGCGGCTATTACCGCAATCGCCTGCACCGCGGCCTGGCGCTGGACGACGTGATGGTGTTGCGGCCCGACTGGGTGCTGGACTTGCGCTTCGGCGTCACGCGCTTCGTGCTGTACGACCGCCCGGTTTCCCTCGGCTTCGATCTGGCCAAGCTGGGCTTCCCGGCATCGTTGGTCAGCCGGCTCGATGGCAGGCTGACCGCCTTCCCGGAGATCGCCATCGACGGCTACGCGACGCTGGGTGACGTCACCAGCACCTCTTTCGTGCGGTGGGCCACCGCTTACTACAACTCCTCGGCCACCATGTCGCACATGCGCGGCAAGCACAGCCTGCGCTTCGGCAGCGATTTCCGCGTGCTGCGCGAGAACAGTTACGATTACGGCAACATCTCGCCGCACGTCGATTTCTCGACCGGCTGGACGCGCGGCCCGATGGACAACTCCGCCGCCGCCCCGGTCGGCCAGGGTCTGGCCTCGTTCCTGCTTGGCATCCCCACCGGCGGCTGGACCGACCGCAATGCCTCCTACGCCGAGCAATCGAAGTACCTGGCGCTGTTCATCCAGGACGACTGGAAAGTGAACCGCCGCCTGACCGTGAACGCCGGGATCCGATGGGAAGTCGAGTTCCCCACCACGGAGCGGTTCAACCGCTCGACCCGCGGCTTCGACTTCACTGCCGTCAACCCCATCCAGGCGGCGGCGCGCGCCAAGTACGCGGCCAGCCCCATCGCAGAGCTGCCGGTGGATCAATTCCGCACGGCGGGCGGGCTGCTATTTGCGGGCGTCAGCGGGGTGCGGCGCCAATTGTGGAACACCGACTGGAACAACTTCGCGCCGCGCATTGGTTTTGCGTTTGCTCTGACGCCCAAGCGCATCATCCGCGCCGGCTACGGCGTTTACCCCACTTCGATCGGCGCCGACCGCGTCGATGTGTTCCAGCAGGGCTTCGATCAACGCACCACGATCGTGCCCAGCCTGGACAACGGCTTGAACTTCCGCGCCAGGCTGACCGATCCCTTTCCCGATGGCCTGCTTGAGCCGGCCGTAGCGTCGGGCGGGCTGACCGCCTGGGTGGGGCGGAACCCGAGCTTCTTCGATCCGCGGCGCCGGCCCGGTTACATGCAGCGCTGGGCCTTCAGCCTGCAGCAGCAGTTCCCGCAGCGGGTGATGTTGGAGCTGGCATATGTCGGCAATCGCGGCGCCAACCTGGGCATCAGCAACGAGTTCGATGCGGTGCCCGCGCAATACCTCAGCCGCCTGCCGGTGCGGGATCAGCCGGTGATCAGCCAACTTACCCGCGCCGTTGCCAACCCCTTCCTCGGCATTCCGGAGTTTGCGGGCAGCGGAACGGAGGGTCTCACCATCCAGGCCCAGAGGCTACTGCGCCCCTACCCGCAGTACGGCGGCTTGACCTCGACGATAAACGGCGGCTTCTCCTGGTACCACGCATTGAACGTCCGCGCCGAGCGCCGCTTCGTCGGCGGTTACACGTTGCAGGCCAGCTACACGTGGTCGAAGTTCATGGAGGCGATCACCAAGTTGAACGATAGCGACCTGCAACTGGAGCACGTTATCTCGCCGCAAGATCGGCCGCACCGCATTATTATCAGTGGCATCTGGGAGCTGCCGTTCGGCCGCGGCCGCCGCTTCTTCCGCAACCGCGGCGGCTGGCTGAATCAGGTGGTCGGGGGCTGGTCGGCGCAGGGCATCTACCAGGGCCAGAGCGGCCCGCCCATCGGCTTTGGCAACGTCATCTTCTTCGGCAACCGACACGACTTCAGCGGCAATCTCCACGAGATCGTGCTGCCACGCGACCAGCGCACCGTGGAACGCTGGTTCAATACCGACGGGTTCGAGACGCGGAGCGGCCAGGTGCTGGCTCAAAACATCCGCGCCTTCCCCAGCCGCCTGACCGGTTTGCGCGCCGACGGCTACAACAACTTCGATCTTTCCATGTTCAAGACCTTCCGGCTGAAGGAGAGGCTGTCGTTCCAGTTGCGCGTCGAGGCCCAGGATGCGCTGAACCACGCGATGTTTGCGGCGCCTAACGCCGCCCCGACCAACACCGCCTTCGGCCAAGTTAGCAGCATCGTGGCCACCGAGCAACGCCGCGTCAACCTGACCGGCAAGTTCAGTTGGTAGCGATGGTGCCACCCGGTTGGAGCGGGCGCTTCGGCTCGGTATCCAAAGGACTTCGGTGAACGCTATGCCCGGCTGAAGCCAGCCGCTACAACGGACGCGGCTGGCCCGCGGAGAAAACCGTGAGCCTATTGATTCGCAACGGGACGCTGGTGACGGCGGGAAAGAGCTTTCCCGCCGACGTTCTGATTGAGGGAGAACGGATCCGCGAGGTTGCGGCCGGCATCCCGGAGGCGACCGCCGACCGTGTGATTGACGCCGCCGGCCTGCTGGTGATGCCCGGCGGCATCGATGTCCATACCCACCTCGACATGCCCCTCGGCGATACCATTTCCAGCGACGACTTCGAGACCGGCACCCGCGCGGCCGCCTTCGGCGGCACCACCAGCCTGATCGATTTCGCCACGCAGGCGCGCGGCGGCGCCATGCGGCAGGCGCTCGAAACCTGGCGAAAAAAGGCCGCGGGGCGCGCCACCATCGACTACGGCTTCCACATGATCGTCACCGACCTCGGCGCCGGCGTCGGGGAACTGGATGCCATGATCGGCGAGGGCGTGACCAGCTTCAAGCTGTTCATGGCCTATCCCGGCACGCTGATGGTCGATGACGCCACCATCTTCCGGGCCATGCTGCGCACCGCCGAAAACGGGGCGCTCATCGCCATCCATGCCGAGAACGGCGGCGTGATCGACGTGCTCATCCGGCGGGCCGTAGCCGAAGGGAAGAAGGCGCCAATCTACCACGCGCTCACCCGTCCGACCGCCGCCGAAGCCGAAGCAGTCCACCGCGCCCTGACCATGGCGGAGATCGCCGGCGTGCCGGTCTACATCGTTCACGTCTCCAGCGGCGCGGCGCTCAAGCAGATAAGCGAAGCCAGGGACCGGGGCGTCCGCGCCTGGGCTGAAACCTGCCCGCAGTACCTGCTGCTTTCAGTGGACGAACTGGCACGCCCCGGCTTCGAAGGCGCCAAGTATGTGTTCACGCCGCCGCTCCGTGAAACACCGAACCAGGAAAAGCTGTGGGAGGGACTGGCGAGTGGGCAACTGCAAGTGGTGGCCACCGACCACTGCCCGTTCAACTACGCTGGACAAAAGGAGCGCGGCAAGGACGATTTCACCCGGATTCCTAATGGGGCGCCGGTCATAGAGCACCGCTTGCAGTTGCTATACCACTACGGAGTCAGCGCCGGCCGTATCAGCGTCAACCGGTTTGTGGAACTGGTCTCCACGGCGCCGGCCAGGATCTTCGGCTTGTACCCCCGCAAGGGCGCGCTGGAGGCGGGCAGCGATGCCGACCTCGTGCTGTGGGACCCGCAGGCAGAGCATGTGATCAGCGCACAAAGCCACCATATGCGCGTCGATTACTCGATGTTTGAAGGCTTCCGGGTAAAAGGCAGCGCCCGCACGGTTCTCTCACGCGGCGAGGTGATCGTCGATGCCGGCAGTTTCCTGGGGCGCCCGGGCAGGGGGCTGTACCTGAAGCGCGCGGCCGGAGCAGGAGCCCGAGAGTTGTAGAGTGCTGAAAGAGAGAAACCGTCATGAAAAAGTGCCCCTATTGCGCGGAGATGATCCAGGACGAGGCGATCAAGTGCCGCTACTGCGGCTCCATGCTCACCGCAGCGGAAGCGGAACGGGTGCTGCTGCGCATCAATCCCTCGTTCAAGCCGATTCTCGGCCGCTACATTCTGGCGGGAGCAGCAACCATAGTGGCGATCGGGCTTGGAGCGCTGGCAGCAAGCGCCAGCAGCAAGCCGGACGACGCGCTGGTCGTGAGCCTGGTACTCGGGCTCCTCGTGGCTCTGCCCGCCTTTTTATGGACGCTCGTCTTCCATATCAAACGCAACCGTACCCACTACATCCTCACCAACCAGAACCTGACCATCGAGGTGGGAATCCTTTCGAAAGACCGCACGCATATTCCCCTTTCCAAAGTCCAGGATGTGACCGTGCGGCAGAGCCTGGCGGACCGGCTGCTGGACGTGGGATCGGTCGTAGTGGAATCGGCCGGAGCATCGGGCCGCATCCCGGAGATCAGCGTCGATCATCCGGTGGAGATCAGCAAGCGGATCCTCAGCGAGGTGCAGGCTCGGATGGCCGCCGACCGCCCGACCGGCAGTTGAACAGCCTCCAGGCGAGAGGTTGCAGTGTGCTGTCTCACAAGTAGCTTTACGGTGTGGGAATTGCGGATGTCGGATTGCGGATTTCAAACATCGCCGTGCTTGAAATCCGCAATCGGAAATCCGAAATCCGAAATTGCTATGGCCTGTGAAGCCACCTGCGAGGCACAACAGTGGGTGCCGCTACCGAGCCTGTAGCCGCTTATCCGGCGACCGCAGTGTGACGACCCGCGAGTTTAGTCCGGGCTCATTCCCGTTCTGACACTCCCAAAACAGGAATCCTTCCCCATACCCGGAAGCGGCCACTGGTTAAAGCCTTTTCATCCATCAGCCGATGACTGCGCTACCGGCGGAACACGGCGTGCAGTACGCACGGCGCGACCCATTATGAGACTGCTGATTGCAGAAGATGACCGGCCGTTGAACACCTTCCTGTCAAAGGCGTTGACCTCGGAGCACTACGCCGTAGACGTGGCAGATGACGGGGAGGAAGCGGCGTTCATGGCAACCAACTACGACTACGACCTGATGATCCTCGACCTGAACTTGCCGCGGATGGACGGCGTAGCAGTGCTGAAGCACCTGCGGGATGCCAAGCGCTCCATGCCGGTGCTGGTGCTGAGCGGGCGCAGCACCGTGGAGGATCGCGTCCGAGGACTCGACATTGGCGCCGACGATTATCTACCCAAGCCGTTTGCCTTCGCGGAGCTTTCGGCGCGGGTGCGCGCTCTGCTGCGGCGGGGCAGCCAGCCGCTGGAAGCGGTATTGAAGGTCGAAGACCTGGAATTGTCGCGCCTGGAGCATCGGGCGCAACGCGCGGGCCAGCCGATGACGCTGACGCCCAAGGAGTTTGCCCTGCTGGAATACCTCATGCGCAACGCCGGGCGTCCTGTGACGCGCGCCATGATTTTGGAACACGTCTGGGATATCTCGTTTGATACCGAAAGCAACATCGTCGACGTGTACATCAACTACGTGCGCAAGAAGATCGACACCGGGTTTGCCCGCCAACTGGTCCACACCGTGCGAGGAGTGGGCTATCAACTGGGCGGCGATCGGGAGGAGACATGAGGAGCGAACTGGAACAGTTGCATCGGCGGCTGTTCGCAGGCCACGTCAGCGTCACGACGTTCCTATGTCTGGTGACCGGGGTGGCCCTCTGGAAAACCCAGCAGGGCGGCGGGGAGATGGGCTTGTGGGCGGCGATTGCCGCGGGCGCCGCCGCCGGCATGGCCATGATGCTGCGGCGCCTGCCCGGCGGCAGCATGGCCCGGGTTCTGGAGATTGTCGGTGCCTTCCACGCCCGGCTCTGTAAGGAGACGGCCGAGCGGGGTGCGGCGTCGGATCGCCGACAGGCCGCCGAGCGCCTGGAAAGCCGACTGCGCAAAGCCATCGAGTCGGCCGAGCGCTACCGCCGCAGCCTCGCCACTGTTCTCGGCTCGGCCGCGCATCAGCTCAGCCAGCCACTGTCGACCGTGCGCGGATGGTTGGAGTACGCCCAGCAGCCGGGGCACAGTCCCGACGACTATCGCATGGCCATCGAGCAGGCACACAGCCAGGCCGAGCGGGCGGCCGACCTGGCGCGCTTGCTGCTGCGCCTGGGACTGCTGGAGAGCGTGGATGCCGACGAAAAGGCGCCGCTCGATTCTCTGGTTGGGCGGATTGCCGGAGAATTGCGCGCCCTGGCCGAAGCGCGCCACCTCAAGCTGGACATTGAAGGCCAGAGCCACGCCCTGGTGCGCGGCAACGCCCTGCTGCTGGAACAGGCGGTGCTCAACGTGGTCCAGAATGCCCTGGAGTACAGCCCCGAAGGCGGCAGCGTTCACGTTTCCATCCGTGGCAATGGCCAGGAAACATGTGTGGCGGTGAGCGATAACGGGCCGGGCATTCCGCGCGATGAACTGGAACACATCTTTGAGCCCTTCTATCGCGGCTCCTCGGCCCCCCATAATGCCGACGGCACAGGGATTGGGTTGGCCATCGCCAAGCTGATTATCGAATCGTCCGGCGGCGAAATCCAGGTGGAGAGCGACGCCGGGCATGGCAGTTGCTTCCGCATCTCCTTGCCGGTCGCTGCCTAGTGGTGAAGGCCCTGGTTCTGTCCGGGCGCGCCGCAACGCCACGAAGCTCTCTGCGTCCAAGAGCTTGGCCATCTCGGAAAACTCGCCGCAGGCGGGGGCGCCATGTGTGTGCCCCCACCCGGCGGGGCGCGTCGCTAATCCTCGATGAGAAAGATTTAAGGGGGGGTTCATCTGATTCTAACGAGGATTCACTAAGTTAGAGGGCTTTAGGTGTGCTTGATTCATGTGTAGATGAATCCTGTTCAGGGACGTGATTCGTGGCTGCTGCTTCCTCTTTCCAGCCGAATGGACGAAAGAAACGGCTGCTGATCGCCAGCACGGACCACGACTTGTGGTTGCGCGTCAGCCGCCAGGTCGATCCGCATTCCTGGGAAATCGTCAAGGCGCGCAGTGGTGCCGAGGTGCTGCATCTGCTCGAATCGGAAGAGTGCCAGGCGCTCCTGCTGGATCGCTGGCTTCCCGACCTCGATGCGGAGGAAGTACGTGGGATCGTGCGGCGCAAGAGGCCGGGGGTCGAAGTTGCCTTCCGGGAATCCGCGGAGGAGGAACGGTTGCTCACATCGCCAGGCTCCGCCGCCGGCAGCACAGAACGAGCCGTCGAATGTCAGCCGACAGGACTCGTCTCGGGCGGCGCTACGGCCGTTGGGCAGCCCGCGGTCAATCGCGACGCCGAGCCGGAAGCGTTGCCGGGCATGGTGGGAAGCGGCGAGGCACTCAGCCGCGTGTACCGGCTGGCGCGCCTGGTCGCGCCGCGGGACACAACGGTGCTCCTGACCGGCGAAACCGGGACGGGCAAGGAGCTGGTGGCGCGCGCCATCCATCGGCTCGGTCCCCGCGCGCAGCGGCCGTTCGTCGTCGTCAATTGTGCAGCCATTCCAGAGCCGCTGCTGGAAGCCGAATTGTTCGGCCACACACGCGGGGCTTTTACCGGCGCCCTTCAGTCACGGTTGGGCCGCATCCATAGCGCGCACGGCGGCACACTGTTTCTCGATGAAGCGGGCGATTCCCCGGCCGGCTTGCAGGCCAAGATCCTCCGCTTTCTTCAGGACGGCGAGGTCCAACGGCTGGGCAGCCCGGATGTATTCCGCGTGGACGTGCGGGTGATCGCGGCCACCAACGCCAACCTGAAGGCGCGCATCGCCGCCCGGCAGTTCCGGGAAGATCTTTACTATCGTTTGGCCGTCTTCCCCATTCACGTTCCGCCGCTCCGCGACCACCCGGAAGACATCATGCCGCTGGCCCGGCATACGCTCGGGTTGCTGTGTCGTCAGGCGCAGGTCCTGCCGAAGTGGCTGCCCCCCGAGACCTGCGCGTTGCTTCGCAGCCAGTTCTGGCCGGGAAATGTGCGCGAGCTTCAGCACTCCATCGAACGGGCCTTTATTCTTTGTGGTGAGGAGCAGGCCCTGCTTCCAGAATTCTTCTCTTCCCTCGATTAACTCCTTGAAAAACTGCTTTTGGAAAAACGTCCTGCCGCCGGCGTCGCGCGCGGCGGCCAATCAAGTGGGCGGAGTGCCGGCGTGGACTTACTTTGCCACCTGGAAATCGATCCACTGGGCCGCGGTGTTGAATTTCTGCTGGGCCAGCCTGTCGGTCACGATGACCTGCATGGTGTAGTCGCCCGGCTCCATGGATTTCGCCAGGCGCAGTTCGCCGCCGGCAACCACCCGCTGGACCAGCGCCATCGTGGAGGCATCCACGGGCATGGGCTTGCCCGCGTAAATCTGCTTGCCATCGCGGAACAGCCGGAGCTGCGATTCGAGCTGCGGCTTCTTGGAGCTGTCCAGGTGCGCGTTCAGCACCTGGCAGGCGTAGAGCACGGAGCGGCCGGCCTGAAAGATTCGCACCGCGGGGTTGCCCATGGGGTCGGCTTCGATGGCTCGGCCCTCAGCCGGCACGACGCCCGCAGCTGCGCCGGCCGCCGGGGCTGCCTGCCTGGCGCCCGCCGCGCCGACGCTTTTCGCCGCGCCGGGCGCACCCAGCGCAGGCGGCGGAGGCAGGGCGCGGAGGCCGCCGGGCGGCAGCGACCGCACCATCAGGCCGGTCAGCACCAGCTTGCCTTTCTTGACGTCGGGGATCTCGATAAACTGGCTGGCCGATCCGACTTTCTCCGTTGCCGTATCGCGCACCGCCACCCGCAATTGGTACGCCCCCGGCTTTTTGACCAGGTGGGCAACGTTGTAGATCAGGCCGTTTTGCCGCGCCGACTCGTACTCCTTGCCGCGCGTGCGGATCGTATAGGTTACGCTGCTCTGGTCGGTGATGACGCCGTTATCCCCGAACGTCAAGACCAGAACATCGAGGACCGTCTTATACCAGCCCTCCTCGCGCTCCGGAGAGGTGTCGGGGCTGAAGGTAAGGTCACGGCCGTCGATGTGCACCATGGAATGGACGAAAGAACCTTTCTGTGGAACGTAGCCGAACAGCGGCGTCAGGCGCAGGCGCACATCGCCGGAACTGAAGGGAGAGGTGATGGAGGCCAGCATCTGCTCTTCGCGCGTCCGGTAGACGGGGCGCGAGCCTTCATCGGAAACGCCGTAGAACCCGGTCCGCGAGCGTACGCGCAATCCCGGCCGGTTCACTCTCACGCGGATCCTGTGGAACAGCCGCCTTCCGGTTTTCTCGTCGAAGGTCGAGCGGTCCGGCGTGTAGCCGATCAGGTAGTAGCCGTCCTGGTCTTCCAGCACGCGGTCCAGACCCCAGTTGATATCGTTGTTGTTGGTGATGTAGAAGCCGCCGGTCTGCTCGGCCAGGTAGCGGATGCCCACCTGCGAGTCGAAATGGTCGTCGCGCCGCTGCTGCAACTGCGCCATCACCCGTTCCGCGCTCATGCCGGAAACGTTGTCGGCGGCGGTCAAGCTCAGCGTCGGCAACCCGCGCGGGTCGACGCCGTAAATCACCACCCCGGCGCGATTGGCCTGGTCGGTGAGCGAGCGCAGCGATTCGATCACCTCGTAGTTGAAACCCTGCCGGTTCAGGATCCGGAGATTGTCGGAAAACAGCACGATGGACTTGCGGCCGGGTAGGGTTTTCAGCCCGCGCACGATGAAGTTGACGGCGCCCAGCATTCCCACCGAGAACACGCGCTCGCGCATCTCTTCCGGCGTCTCGCCCATCGACTCCGTCGGCGCGGCGCCTTCTCCCAGGTCGGGGCTGGATTCGATCGGCGCGAAAGCGGAGATGCCCGCGCGGCCCATGAAGTTGTACCGGACGCGCTCCACGGCGGCGTAGAGCTGGCGCTTGTCGGCCGAGAACTGCTGCAGCGCGCCCATCCCGGCGCCCGTCCGGATGATGGCCACCAGGTCGCCCGGCTGCATCTGCGTGTCCAGGAACTTCTTGAGCGCCGCGCGCACTTGCACGCTGCTTTCCCACGACAGGCCCAGGTCGTCCACCACCAGCGCGACAGTGCGCCGGATCTGGTCGGGCCGCAACCTGGTTGGCGGAGGAGGGGGAGCCAGCCTGTCGGCCAGCGTGGCCGGCCGGGCGGGCGCGGCCGGCGGCGGCACCCGCTTGCCGCCCACGGTGATGTACGAAAAGTGCGTGATCCGCTGGGGCCGGCTGTCCTGCAGGACCGTGAAGTCTTCCGGCTTCAGGTCGGTCACCTGGCGCCCCTTGGCATCGGTAACCACCGCGTCCACCTGGACCAAGTTTACCGAGATCCGCAGGACCACGTCGGCTTCCTCGACCTTTTGTCCCGACTGTCCGGTCGATTGCAGATTCGATGACGGCGCGGGCGCCTGGCCCACCAGCACCGGTCCGGCCAGCGACACGAGAATCGCAGCCAGTAGCAGTAACGGGTTCCTCATCTGGCCAGCATTATCTGTCATTTGCGCGCTGTCGGAAAGCGAAAATCGCCTGCTTCCAACCCCCGCTGCCCCCACTACAGACGTCCACCACAAGTGAAGCGTTTCCTGGCCCGTGCGGCTGACGGCGGATGGCTGACGGCTGCCGGAAAGACGCCGCCGAGGATAGCCCTCAGGTGTGCGACAAAAATGTGACTGGAAACATCGTTCTCTTGTCCTTCACCCGAATCCTAACGTAGCAGGTACGCACAGACTGGCCCGAGAGCCCTCGAAGCGGGCCGGCATCAGCCCGCGAAGCGGGCGACAGTTTTGTAGCCCACGGTCCCGCCCTGCGGGATGGGAAAGGTTCGCGGCAGGCGGAACAAGCCCGCCAAGCGGGCGACAAAAATCTGACGGCGTTTTCTGTCGCCCGCTTCGCGGGCTTGTTCTCCCCTCTTTTGCTACCCACAGCTTGGTCGCCGCGGCGACTGGGCTACCAAACTGTTGCCCGCTTCGCGGGCTCAAGCGGCGACGATTTCATTGATATCCTCACATCTACGTCGCGCACCCCCGTCGATTCGCGGGCTTGACCGGGGGTTCTAGTTGAAGTACTCTTGGCTTCCAGGGCCAGGAGCTTCTTGGAGCGGGGCGTCATGAACAACTCCGCCGCGGATCGTCGCTCGCCACTGTTGGCCCGGAAGTACCCCAGCGCCGACCGCGAATGGGGCTGGCAGTCGGTGTTTCCTGCTTCCTCGCGCTACCTCGACCAAAGGACCGGCATCCGGCATGGTCAGCACCTCCATGGTCTACACGCACGTGTTGAACCGTGGCGGCCCAGGGGTTCACAGCCCCCTGCACTGGCTGCGGATGCCTGTCTCCGGCGAGACCCGGAGGATTATGCGCACCGACCGGCCAGCCTAAGACAGTGGAGGAAGCTTGAGGAATGGGACAGAAGTGGTTATCTGGCAAGCACTTGTGACCCCGGCCCGCCGGCAGCGGTTTTGTCCTGGGCTGACCACGGCCCGCGTTATACAGGTCTGTCGAATCAGGAGTTAGGCTGCGACGCGGACATGGAGAGGTGATCGGATGAAACTGTACGTTGATTGGGGCCGGCCGATTCAGCTCAAGGACGCCAGCAAGGACAACATGATCTACGGCGTCGACCTCGGCAAGGTTGCCGACATGGCAGGTGTCTACATCTTTGGCCGCCGCTGGGGCTCTCAATTCGAGGCTCTGTACGTAGGCAAGGCTGGCAACATCCGAGGCCGAGTCAAGGGGCACCTCAACAACCTGCGCTTAATGCAGCACCTTCATAACGCCAAGACCGGCAGGCGGATAGTGCTAGCCGGCAGGCTCGTCACAAAGCGCGGTCAGAAGCTACCGAAGTCCCTGGTGCTGGCGGAGCGGGCTTTGATCCGCTACTTCCTGTCGGAAGGGCACGACCTGGTCAACAGGCAGGGCACGCGGCTTCGGCGGCATGAGTTGGCCTCCTCCGGTCAGCATCCGAAGCGGTTCTTTCCGAGGCTGATGTACCTGGAGAAGGCCAAAGGCGAATAGCGGAAGCGAGCAGCCTAACAGGCGCTTGCAGCCGCCACCGCAAGAAGCGCGGTGTGGCTGAAGCGCTCGTCGTTAGGCGCCCCCGAGACGCTGCGGAGGCAAGACGATGGTCACTCTGATTCGTTGGTCAATTGGCATGTCGGTAGCGCTCGTCCTTGGCGCGGTCGTGACCGAGCTCTTCGTCCGCGCACTGCGTAGCTGCTTCAACATTAGCATTCCCCCGTCACAACGTGCGGTCCCGGCATGGCTGGTTGGGTCCATCGAGCGCCTATTCTTCACGGTGGTTGTAGCCTTCAACATCTCCGGAACCGCGGTTGCGATGATCGGCTGGATCACCGTAAAAATGGTGACCAATTGGAATCGTCCGGGCTGCAGCGGCCCGGAATTTGCCCCTGTGGCGTTGACAGCCTTACTTGGGGGCTTGGTCTCCATGTTCTTCGCACTCATCGGCGGTTTGATATGCTCGGGGAACATTCATTTGTAGCGGAACCGAGCCACGTAACGAAGGCGCTGCAGGCGACGGCCACGCGCAGGCCGCGCTTGAGCGCTCCGCCCATAGGTCGACGAGGCGCTGGGCCGGATTCGGCCCGGGTGACCGGGCCTGGATGGAGACGTCATGACGGAGATTCTTGACATCGAAGAGCGGATCTCTCTGGCGATCAAAATCGGCGAGAGCCACTACCGCGAGTTTAAGAGCGCATTCGAGGGACCGAGCGGCGGCAAGAGGCCCCGCGATCCCAAGGCCGTTATGGCCGATGTAGGGCGCACGCTTGTCTCCTTTGCGAATGCTGATGGTGGAGAACTCTTAGTAGGCGTAGAGGACGACGGGACAGTCACTGGGATTCCACACGATGAGGCAATCGTTGCAGCGATCTTGGCCGCCGACACCTCCTATGTCCATGGTGATACTCCGCTTGCCGCTCCTCGAAAGAGGGCGGTCCGTATCGACGGCCAGACTGTCGCCTACTTCAGCGTGTCGAAGGGGACCCGTTACGTCCACTTGACCTCCGATGGGCGGTGCTTGCGGCGGGTGGACCGCGAGAGCTTGCCCTACAGTTCTGAGCGAATCGCCGCAGATCGTCTGGAGGATCAGTCACGCACGTGGGACCGCGAGCCAGCCCACGGCGCCACCGTCGATGATCTTGATCTGGACTTGGTGCAGAGCGTCGCCGCACAAATCGCCTACGGCATAAGTGTCGAAAAGTGTTTGCAATACCTGGATTTGGCTGAGTTCACAGCGGAGGGAATGCGACTGAAGCGAGCGGCAGTACTGCTGTTCGCAAAGGACGTCCGCCGCTGGCACCCTGGGTGTTTCGTCCGGGTCATGACCGTTCAGGGCAAGGAAAAGCGCAGCGGTGAAGGGTACAACATCAAAAAAGATGAAGTCGTCTCTGGAAATATTCTTCGGCTCGTCGATAGCTCCTGGGAGCGCCTGACCCATGCTTTGAGCACCCACACCCAGTTGACTGAGTCAGCTCGTTTTCAGACGACCCTCATGTTTCCTCAGATCGCCGTTCGCGAAGCTCTTATGAATGCGATAGTCCACCGCAACTACGCAATCGAGGGGCGTGGAATGGAGGTCACCATCTATCAGGACCGCATGGAGATTCTCAGCCCAGGCATGCTGCTGTCAACGATTTCACTGGGTGACATTAAGAACCTCAAGGGTGTGCATGAATCGCGCAATCCCGTCATCGCGCGGGTGCTCCGCGAGGTCGGCCTTATCCGAGAGCTGGGCGAGGGCATGCGGAGGATGTTCAATGTGATGCGGTCCAGCGCTCTCGCCGAACCGGAGATCGAAAGCGATACCGTCGGCTTCAACGTCACGCTCTACCATAAGTCACTCTACGATCCTAGCGTCAAGTTGTGGCTCAGCACCTTCGATCGATACAAACTTCCCGAAAACCAGGTGGCGATCATCGCGCTCGGTTACGGCGGCAAAGAGTTTAGCACGCAGGACATCATCGACCGTCTCGGCATTATTGACATCGACCAGCTTCAGCAGGCGATCACGCCACTGCGCAAGTACGGATTGCTGGAGCGGACGAAGACCCATGCGCAGGCATACAGGTACGCAGAGATGCACCGTATTCCGAAGCGGGAGGTGCCGACCTACCGCGTGCTAGAAGCAGCAGTGGCCAGGCCACAACCCGCCGTCTCAGACGCTGACGTGACGATCGAGGAAGCAGCGAGACTCCACCGACTCTTTGTCGCTAACATTCCATACGAACTGACGAAGGGCGATCTTGTCGCATTCCTTTCGCCGTGGTGCGATGTGCGTAGTGTGGATCTACCATCCGGGATGGTCCAATACGGCTCGTCGAATCGAGGGTTCGCTTTCACTACGGTCGCGTACAACGGCGATATTGGGAGGCTGGTGTCAAAGCTCGATGGAACGCCACTTCAAGGACGACGGGTTCACGTGGCTCGATACCGTGACCCGGGTGCCGCCTAACCACCGGTTGCAGCCGACCCGCAAAGGGCGCGGGCGGCTGAACCGCGAGTCGTTGGTCAGACGCGGATTGGGTGCGCGACATGAAGGTCACCGGATGCTCACATCAGCCGGAAACTGAGGAAACCTGAGCGTAGTGAGCACCGGCCAACTGCGAGGGATGGCGACCAGCTAAAGCGCGCAGGGAGAGCGAGTTAGCCGCCGGACTGATTGCCCGCCGCGCCGGCATGTGGTTCACGGCCGAAAACCTGAAAAATCCCGTCCGAACTTTATTTGGTTTGTTTTCAACCGCGAGCGAGCCGGAAGGGCCGAAAAACTTGACAGCGTATGCTATACTGAAATTATGGGACCATAATGATGATTCCAAAGCTCTACCGGCTCCAGCCAATAGATATCCATTAAACTAATGGCTACGGTGATGTAAGCATAACAAAACAAACGAAGTAGAAATGGACGCAATTGTCTTATAATCCATTAAACCAGCCAGTTAAACAGCCGAAAACAGGCGGCCAGCGCCCAAATACGCGGGGGCCAACGGGCAGCTCTTGTTGGAGCAAAGCCCGCGGAGCGGGCTCAAGCGGCGACGATTTCACTGATATTCTCACATCTACGTCGCGCACCCATAGCCCTCAGCCGGCTTGGTGGTGGAACTGAATCGTCATAGACTGGAAGTTGCCATGAAGCTTAGGCATGTCTGGAGTGTTTTGGCCCTGATGGCCTGCCTGTGGGCGCTGATTCTGCCGCTCACCGCGCAGCGCCAGCCTTCAACGACGCAGCGGGTGCCGGTGCAGACGCCGCCGGGCTGGCCACAGCAGCGCGCCGACGCCGGTCTGCCGTGGCCGGCCGGTTTGGGCAGGAACGAAGTGATCACCGGCCATATCGCCGCCATCGACAAGGACCAGATCATGGTGAAGTCGCTGGATCACGGCGAGGTGCTGTTCTGGGTGGACGAGCGAACGGTGGTGCGCGTCGACAAGTTCCGCCTGGCGTTGAGCGACCTGCGGACAGGCGACCCGGTCGCCGTGCGACTGAAGAACATCAAGGGCCGCGGCCCCTACGCCAGCGAGATTCTGCCGCATCCGGACGTGCGGGCGCGCAAGGAGCGCGGCGAAACGAGCCCTGCGCCGCCCGCCTCCACGGAGCCGGCGATGGCGCCTGACGCGGTTAGCGAAGTGGCCATCGCCGCGCCGCCCCCGGCCCGCGCCCCGGAGCCCGAACCGGAACCGCCCCTGCCTTCGCTACCGGCCGGCGCCAAGGGGGTGGCGGGTACGGTGATCGCGGCCACGGAAGACACGATCGAGGTTCGCGACACCAACAACCAGGCGCAGAAGGTGCTGGTCACCGGCGTGACACGTATTCGGGCGGCCGGCAGCGAGACGGTGCTGCAGGCGGTCAACCCCGGCGATGGCGTCGCCGTCGTCGGGGACCGGCTGGACGACGGGCAATGGATCGCGCGGGAAATCCTCGTCAACCGGCGGGCGGCGACGGTGCCTGCGGCCGTGACGGCATCCGCTCCCGCCGCGCCCTCCACTCGCCGCGCCCAAAACCCGGAAGTGTCGCCCGACGGCCTGACGCGCTTCTCCGGCGCCATCGCTTCGCTCGGCAACGAAGAAATCCGTGTGCGGACGGCGTCGGGCGAGCGCACCGTGCTGGTCACGGGAATCACCGAGGTGCGCCGGATGGGCGTTCGCGGCACCTTCGCGTCCCTGAAGGTAGGCGACCAGGTCAGCGTCGTTGGCGATCCGCTGGAGGGAGGTTTGATTTCCGCGCGGGAAGTCACCGTCACCAGGCTCGCCGGTTCCTGAGTGCAGGGGCGGACCCGCATGCGTGCGCCCCTACGTTTCAGCACTGAGTTGGAGGCTGGCGAAGGTCACCACCGACTGCGGGTCGATGTTCCATTGCTCGTAGCGAAGCAGGCGGCCGCGGGCGCCAGGCAGCGCCTTGAGGAATGCGTACAAGGCCGAGAAGCCGCACCAGTTCAGCTCGTCTTCATCTGCCGCCACCAGTTCAAAGAAACCGGCAGCGTCGCCGTCACAGACCAGGGCGATCCGCCGCCGGTCTTCGTCGGCGACTTTGAGCAAGCGGCCCTGCCCGGCGACCGCCGCAAAGGGATCGCCATAGCGGCGGCCCACGTGAGCCAGGTCGATGCCCAGCACCCAGAAGAGGTTATTCCCCTCGCGCTCGGCCATTTCCTGAAGCGCTTCGAAGAACCGCGCCAGTTCGCTCTGTGATTCCGGAAACCGCCCGCTCCGAAGCGCCTGCGTGAATGATCCGCACAGTACCGGAAGGATACGCGCCTCGTTGCCCAGCGACTGTTGCAGGAAGAGGCACTGAAACTCGATCGAGTGTTCGATGGCGTGGCAGTAGTCCTCGGTCGTGACCGCGCTGCCCCCGTGCGCCTCGAGCCAGTCCACCAGCCGGGTATCGACCGCGAGCCTGCCGAGCGGAGTGACGAACGGTTTGCGGGTCAGGCCGAACGTCTCCGGCTGGCCGTAGTGCGAAGTTCCGAGCACCACGATGGTGCGGCCGGCGAGTTCCGGGTGGCGCGCCAGCGGCGAATACGCGGCCGAATAACAAGCCCGGCCGCCCTCAATGCTAACGTGTGGAGCGGCGATGCCGAGCGCGCCCGGCGCCAGTCCCTCGGGGGAGGCTGGTTCCAGGAATCCGGCGAAGAACCGCCGGGCTTCCGCCTCGGTCGCCGGGTACGCCGTCCCGGGGTGCACCGCTTCCCGGGAAGCGGCGGCCCGAAATCCGGCATGCTTCTGTTCGCGCCGTTGCGCGTACTCTTCCGTCTCCAGAAACCCGTGGGCCTGAAGCGTGTCCACCATGGCGCGTACGTCGCTGGAAAACACGAGCCGTCCCAGTTGGCGCGTCATCACCTCCTGGACGTCCAGCTCCGTGTGGCCGCCATCGAGGCAGGCGAGCGCCGCCGCCCACACCGCGGGAATGAACAAGACTGTATCGGTGTAGCGGTACGGATCACGAACCGCGAATCCCGGCCGGTCTCCATCCGGGGAGGGAATGATGTCAAGACCGGCGCGCAGGCGTGGAAGCGTGGGCATATGCCGCAAGCTAGTTTACAGCAGCAGAACGATGAAACCACAAAGACACGAAGGACACAAAGGATCACAAAGGGGGAACCTTTTTGTGCATCTTTGTGTTCTTGGTGTCTTTGTGGTGAAGGGGTAGCCTGCACCCGGTAACGCATGCGGGGCGCAGCGCGTATAATTGATGTCGGCGAGCGCGGAGGCCTGCTGTGTGGTCGGTGCTTGTTTCGTACGTACTGCCGGCGATGGTGTTCGCCGGCTATGTTGCCTTGTGCTGGGCGGTTGGCGAAGCCGCCCGGCGGCGGGGGCGTTCCCAGCCCAACTTCACCGTCTTGAGTTTCTTCATCACTCCGCTGATCGGCTACCTGGTCCTGGTCATCGCCAGTCCCGGTTCGAGTGGGGAAGCGAACGGCCGGGGCCGCCTGGTCCGTTGTCCCGTCTGTGCGGAATGGATTCAGGCGGCGGCAGTCAAATGCCGCTTCTGTGGGGCGGGAATAGGACGGTCGGCAGAGCCGGCCGCCGTGGCGCCGGCGGCCGCCAGGCCGGCGCTGGCCATGATGCCGCCCGCTGTGGCCGCGCCCGCTGAGCAACCGCGGCCGGTCGAAACCGCGCGGCCGAAGGTGGTCGAGCCATTGGTGCGTCCGGCTGCGGCGCAGCCCGCGAGGGCCCAGGTCGCCGCACCGGCCGCCCGGCAGGAAACTCATGCGCAAGCCGTTGCCGCACCGCCGATCCTTTCGGAGTTGCACATTTCGCTGCCGCCGCCGCCGGCTCCGACCGAGCTCGAGACCCTGCCCCTGGAGGAGAAGATCGAGGCCATGCGCCACCAGCCGGCCGACCAGCATCCGCCCGGGTTCTACGAAAAGAACAAAGAGTGGCTGCGCCACGAGTCTCCGGAGGTACGCTGCGCGGCGCTCCGCTACCTCGCGCAGCACTGCCGGCAACACTCCGACGCCGAGACACTTTTGAAAATGGTGGTTGACGACCCGGATGCGCCAGTGCGGGCCACCGCGGCCGAATGCCTGGGCGGCATCTTTCGCAGAAGCCGCAACCGTGAGGCCAACGCCGTTCTGGCCGCTGTCACGCGGAATCAGGAGGAGGAAGGCGCGGTGCGTGCCGCCGCCCTGGCTGCCATCCGCCGGGTCAACGGTTACTGAAAAGCAAGGACGGCCACAGCGTCACAGAGAGCACGACCACCCATAGCCAAGAAACGGAGCGCCTGAAGGCGGTCGCCGCGTGATCCGCTGATACCCTACTTCGGGGACACCTGCCCCTTAGACGGTCAATTCTCCAGGCGATCCCAGCCGAGTTTCCTCATCAGTTCGTGCAGCCGCGCCTCGAGCCACTGCTGCGTCCCCATGCGTTTGGCCAGTTCTCCGTAACAGCGGGCCGCTTCATCCAGGATTCCGTTTTCATCGTAGAGGAACGCGAGGAGGAAGCGGGGCCCGTTGTCGGCCGGATCGTTCTGGATCATGGCCAGCAGGTTGCGCTCGGCCGACTGCACCTGCTCCGCCTGGTCGGCCGGCAGCAACTGGAAGTAGGAGGCTGCCTCATCGACCGTGTCCTCGCCGTTGCGGGCGGTGAGGCGCCACCAGTATTTCTGTCCCCAGACAAGCGGCGGAGCGGTCGCCGGATAGCGGGCCTCCGTGGAGGCGACGGTCTGGCGCCACTGCACGCGCTCCTCGCGGTCCAGCACCTTAATGTCATAGGCGGTGGCGCGCTCGACCGGCGCCCAGCGGAAGACCGGCTGAGCGGTGGCGGTGCTGGTGCGGGACGGGGAGCGCAACAGCAGGTCGCCCCGCAAACGAGTCATGCCGGATTGCTGTTGACTGGCGGTCGACAATGCCAGGTGGCCAGGCAACCGGCAGCCGGGCACCTTCCGCTCCTCGGTGAGCTTGCCCTTTAAGACCCGGACGCCGGCCGCTTCAAACAGGATTTCGCCGCCCGCCCCGATCTTGCCCGCTCTTTGGTCCGGGCAATACAGGAACGAGGCTTCCGAACCTTTTCCCACCAGCAGCCGATCGCCGACCGAGACGAGATCGGCAGCGCGGGCCTCGGCCGGCGTTTTCTGCCCGGCCCGCACCAGTTGCACGTTGCCAGCGACCATGGAAAGCAAGCCTGCTGGCTCGGCCGCATGGGCAGCCAATGAAATAAGTAAACCCAGCAGAAAAATGCGCGCCATGACTCCATCCTCCTTTTCGCCCAAACCGTGACAGAAGAGGCACTTCCCAGTGTGTGTCCGATTGACTCCGCTGGTGGGTGGATTATACACTGCATACGCAGAAACATTCCATCTCTCGTTCCGGGGTTCCCCCGGAAGGAAGAGTAAGGCCGTGCTCCGCTATGTTCCTTCCGCCGCGCTGGTTTTAAGCCTGCTGCTGGGTGGCTGCGCTATCCTGCCCGCGCAGGAACAAGCCAACTTCTATGCGGTGGTAATCGGCATCTCCAAGTTTGCCAATCTGCCAGAAAAGGAGTGGTTGGAGTTCGCCGATTCGGACGCGACTGACTTCGCAAAAGTCATCGCCAGCCCGCGCGGCCGCGGTTTTCCGGCCAACAACATAACCCTGCTGACCAACGAGGGGGCGGGGCTGCAGTCGATGAAGCGCATGATGGGAACCACGCTCCAGCGCAAGCTCAAATCGGAGGACACCGTTTACATCTTTGTCGCGACCCACGGCGTGGTGGAGAAAGAGGCGGCCAGAGCGGGTTACCTCTTGGCGAATGACTCCGACCGCGAAGACCTTTATACCACTGCCCTGCCGATGAAAGACTTAGCCGACATCATTCAGAATCGCCTTGGGAAAGCGAAGAGAATCTTCCTGTTCGCGGACGCCTGCCGTGCTGGGAAACTCGGTCAGGGACAAGGCAACATCAACCGCTACATGGAAGATGCCAGCAAGCGCGGAGAGATGATGGGCCTGCTCGCGAGCCGCCCCAACGAGTTCTCGCGCGAGGGCAAAGGGTTCGGCGGGGGCCACGGGGTGTTCACCTGGTTCCTGCTGCGCGGCCTGATGGGCGAAGCCGACAGTGACAAGGACAGCATAGTCACGGCTGCGGAATTGATCAGCTACATGCAGGCTAGCGTGGAAGCCGCTACCGAAAAGCAGCAGCACGTCCGCGACTTCGGCGAGTTCGAACCGAACACCCCGCTGGCTTTCGTTGATAAGCCCGGCCCGCCCGACCTCAAGCTCAGCTACCTGCCCTTCGGGCCGCTCCGCCTGCTGGCGGCGCTGGCCCCGTTCGGCCGTGTGAGCCACTGGCCCGCCGTTTACGCGCTCAGCGGCGTCGGGCTGGCACCGGAAGGCGAAGAGGTGCGGACCGAGTTCCAGCGCGCCTTGCGCGAGGGCCGCCTGCTTCCTCCGGCGCAGAACAATGCCTGGGACCTCTTTCAGAGCTACAGCCGCCTGTCGGTCACGCAGCCCCAGAAAGACGCGCTCCAGGATGACCTCTACATCGCCCTGGCTGGCGCCGGAGAAAAAATCCTGGCTTCCTATCGGCGGGGCGACCAGGTGAAGCCGCTGGACGCGGCCAGATACCAGGAGGGCGCGGAACTGTTTTCGCGAGCCCGCCAACTGGACCCCGATGACCCGGCCATCCAGGCCAAGGCGCGGTTCATGTCCGGCCGCGCGCTGGTCGCCCGCGAGCGCTATCCGGAAGCGGTTCCGGTGCTCAAAGAGGCCATTGGGTTGGACCCGGACGCAGCTTACTCATACAACGCGCTGGGCATCGCGTACATGGAGCAGGGGCAGTGGCAGGCGGCCATTGATCACTTCCGCGCGGCTTCCCAGCGCGCTGAGAAATGGGTCTACCCGCACGCCAACCTGGCCCGCGTCTTTGCCGCGCAGCAGCGGTATCGCGAGGCCGAGCAGGAACTGAAGAAGGGCATCCAGTTGGGCACGGAGCTGGGCCTGAAGTATTCCTACCTCCATTACAACCTCGGCCAGTTGTATTACGAGCAAAAACGGTACGGGGAGGCCGAGGAGCAGTTCCGCCGCGCCCGCGACATGGACCCGCAGGATGCCAACAGCTACTACCATCTGGGCCTCTTTGCCAGGAACCGTGGCAGGACGGCCGAAGCGGAAGCCAACTTCCGCAAGGCTGCCGAACTGGATCCGGGGTTCGCGGCGGCTCATCTGCACCTGGCCGAGTTGTACCAAAAGCAGGGCAAGCGGCAACTTGCAGAACAGGCCCTTCGCCGGGCCGTGGCCGCCAACCCGGCTAACACCGCCGCTCTGGAGGTGCTCGGCCGGTTCCTGCTGGAGAGCAAGAAATACCCCGACGCCGAACAGGTCTTCCTGCTAATGCTGGCGCGGGACCCGGCGTCGGCGGCGCCGCTGATCTTGCTGGGCGACGTTCACCTGGCACAGGGCAATTCCCAGCAGGCTGCCGACGATTACCGCCAGGCCCTGGCCCGCACCACCGACCCCAAGCTGCAGCGAGACCTTCAAAGGAAACTGAGTTCGGCCGAGAAAAAGAAATGACGGGATTGGATTCACCACAAAGGCACAAAGGACACCAAGCACACAAAGGTCTTTGTGTTGCTTTGTGTGCTTTGTGTCTTTGTGGTTGGTCGGCAGTTTCGGCACACGCGCAAACGGCGCAGGCGATGCTCTTGGGGCGCGTGACCAGCGCGGCCTCCGGCGCGCCGGTGCCGGGTGCGGTGGTGATCGAGCGCAACCTGCAAACCAACGTCCAGTTGGCGTGCTACACGAACAAAGACGGGTTCTATTCGTTCGCGGCGTTGCAGCCGGGCAGTTACAGCATCAAGGTGATCGAGGTCCATTTCCAGTCGGAGGAGCGCAGCCCGGTGGAATTGCCTGTGTCGTCGCGGATTGAGCTGAACTTCGCGCTGCAGGCTGCCGGCACGGTTGCGGGAGCGGTCACCCCGCCGGCGGCGCCAGCCGCCGCGCTGCCGCCCGACGTCCAGGAAAGGTTGAAACGCTGGTACGGGGCCGACGGCGCCTTGCCCACGGCCTTCATCAACGACCTTCCGCTGCCCGCAACCGAGACGCTGACCGGCTCACTTTCCAGCCTGATCGACGAGCGCAAGATCCTGGAGCTGGCGCTGAACGGACGCGATGTGTACACCCTGCTGGTGCTGCAGCCCGGCGTCAGCTCCGACAACGCCACCGCGCGCGGGCTGGGCTTTTCGGTGAACGGGCAGCGGGCGGCCGGCTCCAATTATCTGCTCGACGGAGTGGACAACAACGATCTGCTGGTCACCGGGCCGGCCGCCCGCGTATCGGCCGACGCCGTGCAGGAGTACCGGATGAACACCAACAATTTCTCGGCCGAGTTCGGCCGTTCATCCGGTTTCATCGCCAACGCCATCACCCGCAGCGGCACCAACGCCCTGCACGGCACCTTGTTCGAGTTTTTCAACCACGACCGGCTGAACGCCAATTCCTTCCCCGACAACTGGCAGGGCCTGCCGAAGCCGTCCTTCCGCCAGCACCAGTACGGCGCGTCGCTGGGCGGCCCGCTGCGCCGCAACCGGCTGTTCTTCTTCGGCAACTTCGAACGCTTCCGGTCGGCCAGCCGCACCCGGGAGGCGCAGATTTTCCTGCCGAGCGACCAGCTAATGGCGCTGGCGCCCCAGGGCAGCCTGGCCAGGCAATTGCTCCAGCAGTTTCCGCCGCCCCAAGCCGACCCCATCCCGGGCGTGTTCTATGCCACCAGCCGGGTGTTCTCGGAGCCGCTGGTGCAGCGCAGCACCCTGGCGTTGGGACGGGTCGATTATGGATCGCCGGGCGGGAAACACCGGCTCAGCGCCCGCTACTCGCTTTCCCGCCAGACCTCGGACGACTGGATCTACAGCGAGTACCCGGGGCTGAATGCGCCGTTGGCCGTCCGGGGGTGGAATCTCGCCGCTAACTATACGCGAGACCTGGCCGGCGGTTCCAACGAGCTGAAGTTCGGATACAGCCGCACCGTCGTCGCCGCTTTCCGGCCGCATCCCGAGACGCCCACCATCGGCCTGCTGCTGGATCCCATCGCGCTGCCGGGCAGCGAAGCGGCGTACGACTACTCCTTCCAGGACACCGTCCGGCACGTGCTCGACAACTTCAGCCGGCTGTGCGGGAAGCACGCGCTGGGCATGGGCTTTGAACTGCGCCAGTCGGCCAGCGATTCGCTGGTGACACCTGGACGGGACGGCTACTACATTTTTGACGGCATCTTCGATTTCCTTCGCGGCGACCCCTCCTTCCTCTTCCTGACCTTGAACCGGCAGACCGGCAGGCCGGCCGTGAACGCCGACTTCCGGCGCTCTTACACCCAGAAGGAATTCGCCGCTTTCCTGCAAGACAACTGGAAGATAAGGCCGCGGTTGATGTTCAACCTTGGCGTTCGTTTCGAGTACTTCGGGGTGCCGTCGCCGGGCAAGGGCACGCGCGATTACAACTTCGTGTTCGGCAGCGGCGGCTGGATCGGAGAACGGACCGCGTCCGGGCGGCTGGCAAGCGGGCCGCTGTATCAGCCCGACCGCAACAATTTTGCGCCGCGTTTCGGCTTCGCCTGGGACCTTGGCGGGAATGGCCGGACGGTGTTGCGCGGCGGCTACGGCCTGTTTTTCGATCGCCTGTTCAACAACATCTGGCTGGACACCCGCAACAACACGCTGGCCCTGGGGACCTTCCTGATGGGAGAGTTCCGCTACACCATTCCGGCTCACGATGCCATCCCCGGCGTCGATCCCGCCTCACTGATGGCTTCATCCACGGTGGCCATTGACCGGGGACTACGCACTCCTTACTCGCAGTCCTGGTTCCTGGGGTTGCAGCGGCAACTGGGCGCCAATACGGTGGTGGAAGTGAACCAGACGGGTTCGCTGGGCCGCCGCCTGATCACCACGGACATGATCAATCGCGCCTGGTCGCTCCCGCCGACCCAGGAGAACCCGCTGGGCCGCTATAATCCAGCCACAGGCGACATCAGCTACCACGGCAACCAAGGGCATTCCAATTACGCCGGGTTCCAGGCCGGGCTGACCCGCCGCTGGTCTCGCGGGCTGCAGTTCCAGGCCTCCTACACCTGGAGCCACACCAGGGACGTGCAGAGCGATCCGCTTCCCTCGCGGGTGGCGACCCAAGGCGAGGGCTCCAAGCATCTCGGCGATGTCCAGTCCTTCTTCCAGTTGTTCACCGGTTTCACCCGCCAGTTCGACCCCAGCGCCGATTTCGGGCGGGCCGACTTCGACCAGACTCATAACCTGGTGTTCAACGTGATCGCGCGCACGCCCCGGTTCCGCGGCTGGCGCCGGTTCGCGGACGGCTGGCAGGCCGCGGCGCTGGCCGGCTTCCGCTCCGGCTTCCCCTTCTCGGTGCACAGCACCGAACTCTATCTGCCGCAGGCCGGCGGCCTGCTGATCCATAACCGCGCCGATTTCCTCGGCAGGCAGACGGGGCAGGCTTATCTGTCGAAGCGGAAAAGCGTGCCGGGCGGCGTCGTCATGCTCGATCCTGCCGTGTTCGCCCCTCCCACGGGCGGGAAGATCGGAGACGCCCAGCGCAATGCGTTTCGCGGGCCCGGATTCTGGAATGCCGACCTGTCGGTGAGCCGCAGCTTTCCGCTACGGATGCTGGGCGAGGGCGGGTCGCTGCAGTTTCGCGCCGAGTTCTTCAACGCCTTCAACCACACCAACCTGAACAGCCCGGATGCCAACCTGGAATCCCCGGACTTCGGGCAGGCAGTGTTCGGCCGCCAGGGTTTCAGTTCCTCGCTGCCCACGGTTTCGCCGCTGAACGATCAGCCGCGCCGCATCCAGTTCGCCCTGAAACTGTACTTTTAGCGGACTGGGGCGAAAGTCGCTGCGCTCGGTTCTGAGGTGCTGGCCGAGGAACTTGAACAGCCCGATACGAGCGCTCCACCGTTCTTCGGCGAAGCAGGGCAGCCAAACGCCCTGGAACGGTTTCTGGCGCAGCTCGTAGGTTGCGCCCTTGTAAACCTTCAACAGCAGGCCGCCCCACATGTCGAAGTCACGTTCCACGGTGGCCACCAGGCACAGCATGTAGCCGGCACGCTCATCGACCCAGGCCCGGGCCGTTACATGCTTGAGCATTTCGGTCTCGCGGGAGGTGGCGCGATAGCCGGGCTTGGGTGTCAGCCGATAGACCGTAGCCGGATGGCCGTCCACGGCCTCCTCGCCCTCGAAGGCGAAGGAGAAAGCCTTGGGCACCTCGGCGATAATCCGGTCGTAGCGCTCGCGGCGTTCATCGAAGCGCCGCACCTGCTTGCGCCAGTTCTCGTCGCGCTTGATCGAGGGCCAGGGATCGGTTTCGCGCTGGCCGGTGGCCCGGCCGTTGATCACCAGTTGCTTATAGAGCGGAACGCCGTCGTAGAAGCAGACGATCTCTTCGCGCTCTTCCCGCCGCTTCACGCTGCGGTCTTCGTTCAGCTTTTCATCCAGCACGTGCTGGCGGAAAAGGTACTGTTCCACCCGCTTCATGGCCGCCCGCTGGTTCTGGACCAGGCGTTCGACCAGGGCCGGATCGGCCGGGCGTGAAGCGTTGGGGCGTGAATCGGCGCTGCCGGCCAACCATGCCGGAAGGGCGATCGTGCAGGCAAGAAATGCGCGGAAGACGCTATTTATGCGGCCGCGACGTCCCGGCATAGCGGGTTCGGGACATCCCGCCCGGCGGCAAAACTAGCATGCTTCGCCGTTCCTTGACATCCCGCATGTCCCCTTTCTTCAGCTTGATTCTCGGTGGAAGATTTGCGCCGGTTTTCATCGACAGCCTCCCGTTACCGCCAGACGCAGACCGCTATTCGATTTATAACACAGTTCCAGAGAATGCGGAGTGGGGAATGCCGAGCCCGGTCGCCGACGGTCGCCATGGCGGCTCCCGTGGTAGCGCCGGCAAGATGCCGGCGCTATAGCGGCGGGGTTTGCTTGACTTCCATTTTGCTCTGGATTAGCTTGAACGTAACTTTCGGGGCTTGAGAAAGGTGATATGCCCGGCGAATCTCCTATTCCTGCCAGGGCGGCATTGGATTGGTTGGACGCACGTTTCAAGCGACGCGTTCCTGCTCGCGACAGGGGTTTCATGCGGGTCCGAGGGCGGGTGGGAATCTGCGTCATCGCGCTCATCCTCGCTGCCGGCCTGCTCCCGGCGCAGACTCTGAATCCGGTGCCGACGCTCTACAGCCTCGGCTGGTTTTCCCCAAGTTCCTTTACAGCCGGGGATGGAGCGTTCACGCTAACAGTCCAAGGCGATGGGTTCATCAACTCGTCGGTAGTGCGCTGGAACGGTAGCGACAGGCCGACGACCTTCGCGTCGGCCCGCGAATTGCGGGTTGCGATCCCCGCCAGTGACACTGCGGCCGGGGCGATCGTGCGGATCACGGTGTTCAACCCGCTCCCCGGCGGCGGCACTTCCAACACCGTTAATTTCACGGTGAGCAATCCCGCTCCGTCTATCACCTCGTTGTCGCCCGCCAGTGGCACCGTGGCGGGGGCGGCCTTCACCTTGAACGTTTACGGCAGCGGCTTTCTCTCCTCGTCGGTGGTGCAATGGAATGGCAACGAACGGCCGACGACATTCGTGAGCAACGCACAACTGCGGGCTTCGATTGGCGCGAGTGATCTTGCCACGGCGGGAACAGTTCAGGTGAGCGTGTTTCACCCTCCGCCGGGAGGGGGAACGGCGAACGCGAACTTCACAGTCGGAAACCCGAAGCCCGCGCTCACTTCCTTGTCACCATCGGGCATCACCGCAGGTTCAGCAGGCTTCACTTTGACCGCCACCGGCACCGGTTTCGTCTCCTCTTCGGTAGTTCGCTGGAAAAGAACCGATCGACCAACGACCTTCGTCAGCAGCACCCAGTTGCAGGCCGCAATCCCCGCCAGTGACATTACGACGGCGGGTACGGCCGATGTGACGGTTTCTAACCCCACACCGGCCGGAGGAGAGTCAAGCGCCGTCACGTTCACCATCAACAATCCGGTGCCCACCCTCACCTCTTTGTCGCCTTCCAGCGCCATTGCCGCCGGAGCGACCTTTACGCTGACCGTGAGCGGCAGTGGGTTTGTCTCTAACTCGGTTGTGCGCTGGAATGGGAGTGACCGGTCAACGACTTTCGTCAGCAGCGGTCAAATGCGGGCCGCCATCGGCTCCGGCGACATTCGCGACGTGGGAGACAACGTGGTGATGGTGTTCAACCCGACGCCGGGCGGCGGGACGTCCAATTCGCTCTTGTTCAGCGTGGGGACCAATCGCCCGACGCTCAGCGTGACGCCGGAATTCCTGGACTTTAGCGCCACTGAAGGCGCGGCCAGCCCTTCGAGCCGGGCCGTGTCGATCAGCAATGTGGGAACCGGTACGCTCCAATGGGCGGCGGAAGCAAAGACCAGCGGCGGGGGCAACTGGCTGAAGATTTCGCCCACCTTCGGCACCGCCCCTTCGTTCCTTCTGGTGACGGCCGATTCCACCGGTTTGAGGGCGGGTGTTTACACCGGGCTGGTGACGCTGCGGGATACAACCGGCGGCACCAAGACTGTGGCCGTCACGCTGGTAGTGTCGCGCGTCGTGCCCCTTCTGCAGCCCGGCCAGGCCGGGTTCCTGTTCCAGGGCATAGAGGGCGGCTCAAGCATACCGCCGCAGACTTTTCAGGTGCTGAACCTGGGCCAGGGCGCGATGGACTGGCAGGTGCGGGCGACCACGGCAGATGGCCGCAACTGGCTCTCGGCGACCCCGGGGAGCGGCGCCAGCCAGCCCGGCGGCGCCGGCGGTTCTCCGGTGACCGTGCGAGTTGATCCTTCGCAACTCCGGGCAGGTGTGTACGTGGGGCTGCTGAATTTCGAAGCGTCGGGCGCTCCCAACTCACCCCAGGTGGGCATCGTGCTGGTGAACATCCTGGCGCCAGGCAACGACCCGCTGGGAGTGGTGCAACCCGCGGGATTGATTTTCATCGGCACGGCAGGCGCCGCCTCGCCTGCCCCGCAGGACGTGACACTGGCCAGCACCGGCGGTAAGGCGATCCAGTTTGTGGCCTCGGCGCGAACCGCGACCGCAGGAAACTGGCTTTCCGTAACACCGGGCGCAGCTTCGCTGACCGATTCAGCGGCGTTGAGGATTCAGGTCAACACCACTGGCCTGTCAGCCGGGATCTACACAGGGACAGTCACGGTGGCGCTGAGCACGGGCAAGGGCCAGGACGTAGCCGTGGCGCTGGTGTTGACTTCCACTCCGCTCGCGGCCATCGCTCTCGCCTCGACCTCCGCCTTCGACGGCGGTGTGAGGCCCGTGGGCGGTTGCACGGCGAGCAAGCTGGCCCTGGTAGAAACCCTGTTAGCGGACAATTTCGCCCTGTCGGTAGGATGGCCGGCAGCCATGCGCACACAGGTGATCGACGATTGCGGCCAACTAGTGAGCACGGCAACCGTCGTGGCCTCCTTCACCAACGGCGACCCGGCCCTGGTGTTGACCAGCCTGAAGGACGGCCGCTACATCGGCACTTGGGTGCCCACGAAGGAAGGGCAGCAGGTGGGGATCACCTTGCGGGCGCTGGCGGCGGGGCTGGCCGAGGCGAAGATTCAGATGCAAGGCGTGGTGGGACTGGCCGCCGGGACTCTGCCCCAGGCCTTCCGCAACGGCTTGGTGCATGCCGCCAGCTACGCCAAGTTCGCGCCGCTGGCGCCCGGCAGCATCTTCTCTCTGTTCGGGCGAAACCTGGCCACTTCCACATTGGCCGCCTCCAGCGTGCCCCTGCCGAAGGAACTGGGCGACGCGCGGGTCACGCTCGGGGGCGTGGCGGTGCCGCTGTTCTATGCCGGACAAGGACAAGTGAACGGCCAAGTGCCATTCGAGTTGACGCCGGGCACCAAGCCCTCGGTGGTGGTGACCGTCAAGGGCGTGGCCGCCCCGCCCGACGAAATCACGCTGGCCGACGCGCAGCCGGGCATTTTCACCGTGGATCAAAGCGGAAGCGGCCAGGGGGCGATCCTCGACGCTTCCTACAAGCTGGTAAGCCCGGCGAGCCCCGCCAAGGCGGGTGACGTCGTGCAGGTATTCTGCACCGGGCTGGGGCGAACGGATCCACCGGTGACGTCGGGTGCGGCCTCGCCGAGCAGCCCGGTGGCGACTGTCGTCAACGCGGTCACTGCCACCATCGGCGGCATCAACGCGCCGGTGCATTTTGCCGGCCTGGCGCCGGGCTTCGTGGGACTGTACCAGGTGAATGTGCAGGTGCCGGCGGGAGTGACGGCGGGCAGCGCCGTGCCGCTGGTCCTCACCCAGGCGGGCGCCAGTAGCAACACCGTGACCCTGGCCATCCGATAAGAACAAACGCACGTCTTACCCAAGCAGCCTCTTGGTTCGTCATCGAACGTGAAGACCCTTCAGAAAATCGTAATCGCCGCCGGGCAGCAGCGTCATGCCGGACAGCCGCCGGCCGAACACCGCCACGTTGTCGAAATACCAAACGGAGTGTCCAATGCGGGAAAAGCGCAAACTACAGACCCAGCAACCGCCGCAGGCGCAATTCGACCTGTGCCAGTGTTTGGAAAGAAACTGAACCCCAGCGCTCGCGCAATCGCTCACGAGCGAGCGAACGAATGTCGTCACACTTGATAAAGCTTCGCAGTCTCAATCCGCCTTCGTTCGGCCCCACGGGGACGTGCAGTATCACTCCCTTGGCCTTGGTCGTAATTGGGACAGCGACGACCAGTCCGGACGGGCTACTGTTGAACTCGTCCACCGACACGACGAGGGCCGGGCGTGTTCCCCTTTGCTCGTGCCCGCGTGTGGGAT
>Ga0315280_10001420_pt1 | contig 41353 bp, 40 predicted proteins | sample YL17G06_40_MG_FD_203697 | JGI IMG/M metagenome (GOLD analysis project Ga0315280, IMG submission 203697) | Sediment microbial communities from Yellowstone Lake, YNP, Wyoming, USA - YL17G06_40 | ecosystem: Environmental > Aquatic > Freshwater > Lake > Sediment | place: USA: Wyoming | collected...
CGATGTAGCTCTCGATGTATCGCTCCATGAAGAAATGCAGGGGCAGGTCACCCTGCACCGCCTGGGCCGTGCTGAGGGTCACGGTGGTCGGGGTCTGGTTTCCGGCGGCGGCCATGCCGGCCGAGCCGAAGACCTCCACTCGCTGGTCGTAGCCGTAGACTGCCTGGCGGCTGTTGTCGATGGTGCCGAGGACCCCGTTCTTGAACTTCAGGGTCACGATGGCCGTGTCCAGGTCCCCGGCCTTGCCGATGGCCGGGTCCACCTTCACCCCGGCCAGGGTATAGAGCTCCTCCACCTCCGCGCCGATCTGGTAACGGGCCATGTCGAAGTCGTGGATCATCATGTCCAGGAAGATGCCGCCGGAGACCTTCACGTACTCGATAGGCGGGGGCGCAGGGTCCCGGCTGGAGATCCGCAGCAGCTGAGGCTCGCCGATCTTGCCCTCCCGCACCAGCTCCCAGAGCTTGCGGAAGTTGGGGTCGAAGCGGCGGTTGAAGCCGATCTGGAGCTTGACCCCGGCCTTCTCGACCGCGGCCAGGGCCTTGTCGATGCGGGCCAGGTCAAAGTCGATCGGTTTCTCGCAGAAGATGTGCTTCCCCGCGGCTGCCGCCTCCTCGATCAGCCGGGAATGGGTGTCCGTGCTGGAGCAGATGACCACCGCCTCGATCTCCCGGTCCTCCAGGATGGCCCGGTGGTCCTTGACCGCCTTGGGGATACCGAAGGCGGCGGCGCACTGCTCGGCCGCCTCCAGCCTCAGGTCCGAAACGGCCGCCAGCCTGGCCTCGGGGATGCGGTAGGCCAGGTGCTGGGCGTGAACGCGCCCGATGCGTCCGGCGCCGATCACGCCGACTGTCACTTTCTCCTTCATAGCTCTCCCCCTCATCAGGCCTTATGGAAGGGCCCGATGTACGGCAGCTCGTAGACGCTTTTCCAGCCCTTGCTGAAGGGCTCCTTGAGGAAGGGCTCCAGTTCCTTGGGATCGCGCAGGGTCACCTTGTCCACGGGCGGCACCGTTCCGGCCGGGAAGGCCTCCAGGATCTGGTCGTGGAGCAGAGTGAGGTATTTGAGGATGGCGGCGATGGGCCTCTTGGCCTTGCGGGCGGTGGCGAGGCTCGGCTTGCCCACCACCCCCTGGGGGGTGGCCTTCACCTCGATGGCGAAGTGCCCTTCCCCTTCGGACCAGCGGTGGGGCCGGCGGAAGGGATCGACCGAGGTGTCGAAGTGCCCCTCGGGCAGGAAGCTCTGGCCCTCGGCGTCCTCCACCACGCTCATGTCCACCATCTCGGGGAACATGAGCAGGGCTACCGAGGTCTCGCTCTCGTCGGCGTGGATGAAGTTGGTTTCCAGGCTGTCCGCCCTGTCCACGGGGAAGAAGAACTCGCGCACCGCCCGGTGCCAGTCCAGGACCTGGAAGATCCCCGGCAGCTGGAAGCGCTTCATGAACTCCTGCACGGCGCTCTCCAGCATCCAGAGGTGGCCGTGGTTGTTGATCATGACGATCTTGCGGTAGCCGTCGTTCCAGAGGCCCAGCATGGTGTAGATCACCGTCTCCTCGACCACCTCCTTGGGCATGATCACCGTGCCCGGCATGCCCATGTGGTGGTAGGGGTGGCCGCCGTAGTTCAGGGGCGGGAAGGCCAGGTTTACCTCTCGGCCCTGCTTGGCCGTGTAGCGGCGCAGGCCCTCCAGGATCTGGGTGACCATGAAGGTGTCCAGGCCGGAGTTGGCGTGCCGGCCGTGGTTCTCGGTGCAGCCGATGGGCAGGAAGACGATGTCGTTCTTCTTGCGCTTCTCGAGGCACCTGACGCGGGGGGTGTTCTGGATGTAGCTCCCGGCCTTGCCGAGCTCGGAGGGCGAGGGGATCTCGTACTCCTTCAGGATGGCCTCGATCTCCTTCTCCGAGGCGTCCCAGATCTGTTTCTTGAGCCTGCCGACGGTGTTGTCCTCGAAGAGGATCGCCGGATGCTCCGTGGTGAGCCATTTCTTGGCCATAGTTTCCTCCTAATATTAATTGCCTGGCTGGCGGTGGGAGGACCGCAAGGGCCCTCCCAAGCGCAGGGAAGTTCCCGTCAATCCATGATGCAGGTGACCTTGGTCTCCTTCTTGTCCGTTCTCAGGCGCACGATGTACTCGGGCACCTGGTCCAGCTTGATCTCCCGGGTGATGAGGGGCAGCATGTTCATGCCCGTAGCCATTGACTGGATCACGCGCGGGAAATTGCCGTGTCCGGAGTGCCCCTGGGTGCCCACGATCCGGGCCATGCGCACCTGCAGCACCTCCCCGGTGACGGGCATCTTGGCGTCGGCCCTGGCCACCACGACCACCGTGGCGTTCAGGGTCCTGCCCTCCCAGATGGCCTTCTCGATCTCCGGGTAGACCACGGTGGGCAGGCCGGTGGCCTCCAGGTAGAGGGAAGCGCCCATGCCGTGGGTGATCTCCAGCAGCCGCTCGGAGAAGCTCTCCTTGACCGGGTTGATCACGTAATCGGCGCCCAGCTGCTTGCCGAGCTTGGCCCTGTCCTCGGAGGGCTCGGAGAGCACCACGCGGGCCGCGCCCTGGCGTTTCAGCTCGGCGCAGGCCGCCAACCCGATCGGCCCTCCACCGCAAATGGCCACCGTGTCGCCCGGGCGGATGCCGCCGCCGCGCTGGATCACGGCGTGGTAAGCCACGCTGCAGGGCTCGCAGAGGCTGCCCATCTTGAACAGTTCCTTGCCGCTGAACTTCTCCTTCAGGGGCTCCAGGTTCCAGAGCACCTTGGCGGGAAGCACGATGTGCTTGGCGAAGCCTCCGTCAAGGTTGAAGCCAATCTCGTCGAGGCGTTCGCAGTGGTTGGGCCAGCCGTCGGCGCAGGGCCGGCAGGCGCCGCACCAGAGCATCTCCTCGGTGCACACCGCCTCCCCGCCCTTGAAGGGCTTGTTGGTCATCTTGTCAAAGGCCCCGGGGCCCGCCTCCATCACCACTCCGGATAGCTCGTGACCCAGGGTGCAGGGGAAGCCGGTCAGGCCGGGGTAGAGGATGTAGTCCTGATCGTCCGCCTGGGCCATGTGCACGTCGCTGCCGCAGATGCCGCAGGCCTTGACCTCGATCAGCACCTGGCCGGGGCCCGGCTTGGGAATGTCCACTTCTTCGATTTTCAGCACCGGATGCCGCCAAACCCGGCTGCCCAGATAAGTTTGGCGCTTGTCGATGTCTTTAGGGCCCAGCTTGAATCCCTGCCTGGGTTCCCATTTGGCGTGAAGCCTTATGGCCTTCATCTTTTCGCTCATCTCCTTAACCTCCTTGATACTATATAAATGTTGTAAACGTTCTCAAAAACATCTCGTCTTCAACAGCTGCTTTTGCGGACGATCAACTGCGGCTCCAGGATCACCTTCCTGTTCACAGTCTCCCCATCCCCCCGTTTCATCTGTTCCAGCAGAATACTGACCGCGATCTTGCCCATCTCGGCCTTGGGTTGGCAGATGGTAGTGAGCTGGATCTCTGGAAAACCGGCCAGGGGGATGTCGTCGAAGCCCACCACGGCCACGTCCCCGGGAACGAACAGCCCCATTTCTTTCACCCCCTGCATGACACCGAGGGCCAGAAGGTCGTTTTCCCCGAACACGGCCCGGGGAAAGTCCTTCTCTTCGATCATACGCTTGATGATGTTGTACCCGGATTCTCTCTTGAAGTCGCCAAAGCGGATGAAACGCTCCTCTGGCTCCATGCCGTACTTCTTCAGGGCCAGCTTGTAGCCCTCCAGGCGCTCGGCCACGCTCAATGAATGCCCGCAGGAGGGAGACCCCGCCGAGGCGCCGATGAAGCCGATGCCCTTATATCCGCACTCGATCAGGTGCCTGGTGGCCAGGAAACCGCCCCGCACATTGTCGATGACCACGAAGCTGTTCTCCGAGTTCAGCGGGGCCTTGCTCACGTAGACTACGGGGATCCGGTCTTGGAGGCTGTTTACCAGTCCTTCCACCTGGTTGTGGATGGGGGCGATGATGATGCCGTCGACCCGCTTCTCGATCAGGAGGTTCAGGTATTGCACCTCTCGCTTCACTTCCCAGTTGGTGTTGCAGAGAAACACATTGTAGCCCTCCTCCTGGGCCCCGTCTTCGATTCCCCGGGCCACCTCCGGAAAGAAGGGGTTGGTGATGTCGGGAATCACCAGGCCGATGGAGTGGGTCTGTCTCTTCACCAGCCCGCGGGCGATGGCGTTGGGGCGGTAATTCAGGCTATGCGCCGCCTCCAGGACCCGCGCCCGGGTTTCCCGCTTGACCCCGTTCTTGTTGTTCAAAGCCCTGGACACGGTAGCGAAGGAGACATTCACCTTTTTGGCGATATCTTTGATCGTCGCTTCCATCTCGATTCAAGATTATAGTAAACGTTTACATTTTTAGCAAGCCTCCCCTTAAAGACCATTCAAAAGAGCGCAGAAACATCGCCCCATAGCTAAAAACCGGGATAGGAACGAGCTCAAGAGCCGTAAACCTACATTAGAAAAAAACGCCCTGAACTTGACAGAGTTTCCTCTTCCGGCCTAAGGTTGTCCGGCTAGGCGAAAGAAGAGGTGGAAAAATGCTGGATCGATCGAAACTCGGCTTGAATAGAATCATCCACCCGGCTTTGGACCTGGAGGGCTTCTTCAAATTGACCGCAGACCTGGGCCTGGGCAAGGTGGAGCTGCGCAACGACCTTCCGGGGGGCGGCATTGTCGATGGGCAGACGCCCGGTAAAGTCAAGGAACTGGCCCGGAAATACAGCCTCCAGATCATCACGATCAACGCCCTGCAGAAATTCAATCTCGGCGCCGTACTGGCTGAGGTAAGCGAGGAGCTTAAAGAGCTGGCCGAGCTGGCTCGCGCCATCGGCTGCGCCGCGATCGTGCTCTGCCCCAACAACGATCTCCAGGACAAAAGGGACGAGCAGCAGAAATACCGGGAAACCGTGGCCGCCCTAAAAGCCTTTCACCCCATCTTCGAGCAGAACGGCATTACGGGATTAGTGGAGCCCCTCGGGTTTGCCGAGTGCTCCCTCCGCTCCGTGGTGACGGCCATGAAGGCCATACAGGAAACGGGTTCGGGAGCCTACAAGATCGTACACGATACCTTTCACCACGCCCTAGGCCCCGATTCCATCACCACTCTGGAAAACGCTTACAATGTCTCATACACCGGATTGATACACGTCTCCGGAGTGGAAAGCCCCATCCCCACCGCGCAGTACCGGGATGCCCAGCGCATCCTGCTCTCCCCGGCGGACAGGCTGAAGAGCCGGGAGCAAATCAGGCTGCTGCAGAAGCTGGGTTACAGGGGGGACATCTCTTTCGAACCATTCGCCAAGGAGATCCAGGATCTGAAGCTCGAGGAACTGAAAGAAACCATCCACCGGAGCATCGCCTACTTAAGCTCTTGAGGCGCTAAAGGAAAGCGCCATCAAGTCCGCCCGGAGTCCGCATGCTCCGGGAACAAGGAGAATCCGAGAGGGAGCTCTTTCAGCGAGATTCATAGCACTCTCATAGATCCTGCGGGCTTTTCCCTGGCCACGGAGCAGCCGCCCCGCTCGCGCCTCAAGACAGGAGGTAGCCGAGGAAGATCTCCTCCACCGTTTTCTTGGGCCCGGGAAGGAGGGCCCTTTGGCGATAGCTTGCGTTCAGCTTTCTCTGCCGGTAAAAACGGTACATCTCTCGAGGATCGATCTCATCGAAGTTCGAGTAAAAATGATTCCGGCCCAATAGTGTTTCAATCTGTCCCTTATCCACCGCGAAAATATCCTCGCTCGACATCTTATCTCTAATGGCTAGAAGCTCCTCGTGCGTCAAGCCGAAGATGAACTCCTCGAGGGCGGCCATGGTGTCCTGGGAATGAATCTCGTCGCGCAAAAAGCTCATCCATGCGGGGTCCAGGCTCTGGCAGATACCGATGAGCTCACTGGTTCCCATCAGGGTGCCGAAAACGGGATAGAGCTTCTTGCGCGCCTCCCACAAGGCGCCCAGCTTCGGCGCGTAATCCATGATCGTCCAGTTCAGGCGGTACTCCCAGATATTCGCCAGCTGCTCGCCAGCTCTTCTCCGCAGACCCCGCTCTATTTCTCCGTCGCCCATGATGGAATAGAAAACTTCCTCGCTCATCAAGGTGAAGATGTTCAACACGATCTTGGCCATGATATCCGCGATCTTCCCGGACAGGGCCGCGGTCGTTTCCGCCAGATACTTGAGCATATAGAACAGATTGATCTTGGCGATCAAAAAGGTTTTTCCGAGCACCGCTTTCGTCGGGATATAGAGCATGGCATCATAGTCGTTTCTCCGGCAGAGCATTTCGATCAAGGTGTCGACCGTCCTGACGGCTTCTCCCAACCTATGCCTTCCCAGAATGGAGGGATATTGGGATATCGCTTGCCCAAGCCGGACCAGGGAATCCACGCTTCTTTTGATATAGCGGGATTCTTCAGGCTTCTCGGCCTCGATAACGGCCAGGCAATGCTCAACGAGGGCTTTTTCTTCAGTGTCGAAGACAACGATCTCTCTCTCCATCAATGCGGTTGACCCCCTTTCTGAAGGATCCCGGGCAAAACCGGGCGCACAGCAGCGGCTTTATTCAGTCTAGATCGATTGTTCTTTTAGACAGGTGCGAGCCTGTTAGGCGGTCGCGCCGTGGTGATGGCCGGCCGTCACAATGAAGCACTCTTATGCCCTCCGCCTTGGCGGGCTATTACCCTCCTGGAGGCGTCTGAATAGCAGCACGGCACTCTCCCCCTATTCCAACTAATGTTATTGACAATACAGTTAGGGAGGGAAAGATTTCAAGAGAGCATTTCCTTGTATTTTCCATGTACTGAAAAATACAGGACCGTTGGGAGGTTCGGCTTTAACAACAGCGTGAGAAGTTGTATATTTTGCAGTCGGCCGTTTCCCTTTGCTCGAAACGAAAGGAGACCATCATGGATACCGAAAAGAGCGACAAGCGGGCTCAGAGGTTTTTCCGCAGACTGAGGCTCACTTTTTTGATCGTTTTCCTAATGCTGTCTACGGCTCTCGGCATCCTGCACCAATACTCGCAGGCTACAAAGCCGGTGGGAGTCGATGCGCTGGATCCCTTCGGAGGCATCGAATCCGCCATCACCCTCATCGTCAGCGGCAAGATGCTCGCCAAGATCGCCTGGAGCAGCTTCATCCTGCTTTTTGCCACGCTCATCGCCGCCCTGCTCTTCCGCCGCGTCTTCTGCGGCAAGATCTGCGCCTTCGGCGCCTTGCAGGAGCTGTTCGGAAAGCTGGGCAAGGCCATCTTCAAGAGACGGCTCGAGGCGCCCCGGGCCATCGACAAGCCGGCCCGCTTTCTCAAGTATCTGGTCCTGGCCGCGGTGGTAACCCTCTCCGCCGCCACCGCAGAGCTCTTCATCCGGCCTTACGACCCCTGGGCGGCCTATCACCACCTCCTGTCCTCCGAGCTTATCTCCGGCTTCCTCGTCGGCTTGATCCTCCTCGGTGTCAGCCTGGCGGGTTCCCTGCTCTACGACCGTTTTTTCTGTAAATACCTCTGCCCCATGGGCGGTTTTCTCGGGCTGATCAACAGGCTGGGGTGGTTCCGGGTCAAGAGTAACGAGGCCACCTGCACCCACTGCTACGCCTGCGACAAGGCCTGCCCGGTGAAGAACACCCTGATCGTCGGCGGGCCGAAGAAGGGCGCCATCTCCTCCTTCGCCGTGCTCGGGATCACTCTGGGAATTTATTTCGCCGTGCTCGGCATAAGCACGGCCACGGGTGGATTCGAATGGACGGTGAAACCCCTGGGCCAGACGGTGAAGGAGTCCAGAGGCTTCGATACGGAGCAGATCAAGGACGCCGCCCATAAGGAAGGCTCCGGCTTCGACACCGAAGCGGTGCGGGATTTCGTTAGGGAGAAACTGGGAAAATGATCCAACCGCAGCCGGAGGCCTCGCTTCGGATTCCAGTGGACCTAAAGAGCACGAGCGCCGGTCTGCGGCTTGGCATCAATCTGCCGGACAACCTCCCTCCCGAAGCCATCGACCCAAGCCTGGAAGGCTTCAGGAGGGACGGTTTCGACGCCGTGGAGCTCGCCCTGGACACCCTGCCCCTCATCGTCGGCGGGGAAATCAACGAGAAGCTGGTGCTTTTCTTGAAAAAGGTCCTGGAGCGCCACCCTTTCTCCTATTCGGCGCACATCGCCCAGGACCTGGATCTTCGACAGCGGGAGGGCTTTGCCCTGCACCGGCAGGTCCTGCAGGCCTCGATCAAGGTCTGCAGCCTGCTCGGCCTCAACCCCCTCGTGCTGCACTACGAAAAGAAAAGCCAGGACGCCGCCGCGGAGCGAAGATTCCTGGAGGCCCATGTGGAGGCCGCGGAGCTCGCCTCTGGGCTGGGGATCGAGCTGAGCATGGAAAACATCGAAGTGGAGCGGATCGAGCCCGTGGTGGAGTTCGTGCGGAAGGTATCCCGCCCCAACCTCCATCTCACCCTCGACCTCGGGCACGCCTTCCTGGCTGCCCGTTATTTGGGCTTCGACTTCCTGGAGGCGGTAAAGACCGCCCGGCCCGTTCTGGGACATGTCCATCTGAGCGACAATACGGGGGTCTTCGAGGAGCTGCGGCTCACCGACCGCCCCGCCTACGAAGCCCTGCCCATGGGCTACCGCACCACCTTCGGGCGGGGGGACATCCACCTGCCCCCCTTCTGGGGCAAGATCCCCTTCCGCGAGGTCTTCCCCCTTCTGCAAGGCTACGGCGGGATCTTCCTCTGCGAGTATTACTCGCAGCGCTTGCTTCCTTTTAACAAGGAGATCCAGGAGAGGGTGCGGGCAGAGCTCTCGGCGGCCCTCAAACCCTTGGGCCGGCCGGCAGCAGGTGGAGGCTCGTCTTCTTGAAGGTGAGGGCTACCTCCTGCCCGGCGGCCAGGGGAGCGTGCTCCTGGGGATCGGCGACTTCCACGCTGAGCAGGTCCTTGCCCACCTCGATCTCGTAGATCACCTGCGAGCCCAGGTACACGGAATCGCGCACGGTCCCGATCAGGCCCTCCGGCCTGCTGGGTTCCAGCAGCACCGCCTCAGGGCGGATTACGAGCACGACATCATCGCCCGCGGCGAAGGTGCCCTCCGGCAGCGGAACCTGGACCCGCCTGCCCCAGATATCCAGCTCGGCTTCCCGGCCCGGAAGAAGGCGGAGCAGGCGGCCGCCCAGGAAATTGGCCTTGCCGATGAAGTCGGCCACGAAGCGGTTGGCAGGCCGGGCGTAAATTTCCTGGGGGGTGCCGATCTGCTGAATCCTGCCCTGGTGCATTATCACCACCCGGTCGGAGAGGGTCATGGCCTCCTCCTGATCGTGGGTCACGTACACCGAAGTAATGCCCAGCCTTTGCTGGAGCTTGCGGATCTCCAGGCGGGTGGAAACCCTCAGCTTGGCGTCGAGGTTGGAGAGGGGCTCGTCGAGGAGCAGGACCTTGGGCTCCATGACCAGGGAGCGCGCCAGGCTGACCCGCTGCTGCTGGCCGCCCGAAAGCTGGGCCGCAGAGCGCTGGCCCAGCCCCGTCAGGTTCACCAGGCGCATCACTTCCTCCAGGCGCCTGCGTATCTCGGCGGCCTTCTTGCGCTGGATCTTCAGGCCGTAGGCGATGTTTTCGAACACGTTCATGTGGGGAAACAGGGCGTAGTTTTGGAACACCATGGTGGTGGGCCGCTTGTTCGGCGGCAGGGAATTGATCTCCTCTCCGTCGATCAGGATATCCCCCGCGGTGGGGAACTCGAAGCCCGCGATCATGCGCAGGGTCGTGGTCTTCCCGCATCCGGACGGACCGAGCAGGGTGACCAGCTCGCCTTCTCGCACTTCCAGGCTCACGTTGTCCACCGCGCGCACGAGGTTCTTTCCCTGGCCGAAGTTTTTGACCAGGTTGCGCATTATCAGGTAATCCCGTTTCATAGCTCACTCCACGATACTGATGGATCGCACCCCCCGGCCGATGCGGTTCACGATCCACTGGATGATGCCGAGGGCGATCAGCACGATCACGATCAGCAGCAGGCTCATGGCCGCCGCCTGGGCATACTTGTTGTTGTCCACGTAGCCCAAGATGGCCACGGTGATGAGGTTCCACCTGCCGGAGACCACGAAGATCACCGCGCTGATGGCCGTCATGGCCTTGACGAAGCCGTTCACCAGCCCCGAGAAGAAGGCAGGGGCGATCATCGGCAGGGTTATCTTGCGGAAGGTCGTGCCGCTGGCGGCCCCCAGGTCGGCCGAGGCCTCTTCGATGGCCGGATCGATCTGCTGCAGGGCGGCGATGCCGGACTGGATGCCCACCGGCATGTCGCGGAACACGAGCAGCAGGATGATGATCCAGGAGGTCCCGGTGAGGATGAAGGGGAACATCAGGGAGCGCTGGTTAAAGGCCAGGATGTAGCCGATCCCGACCACCGTCCCCGGCACGGCGAAGGTCAGCATGGAGATGAACTCCATCAGCCGGCGGCCGGGGAACTTCTTGCGGATAATCAGGAAGGCGATGAAGATCCCCAACAGGCCCGTGATGGGCGTGGCCGCACTGGAAAGCACGAGGGAGTCGATGATGTAGTCCTTGCTCACCTGGAAGGTGGTCACGTAGTGCTTGAAGGTGAGGGTGGGGTCCACCCCCCAGAGCTTCTGGAAGGAGCCGTAGATGACCATGCCGTAGAAGAGGAAGACCGCCGTGGTGAACAGCAGGCAGAAGCCGTACACCGGCAGGAGGATGTACCAGTCCACGTGCTTGATGGTGGAGGCGGTGGGCTTTCCCGTTACGGTCACGTAGGACTTGCGGGAGACCCAGTACTTTTGCAGGAAGAAGGCCGCCGTGGTGGGAATGAACAGCAGCACCGCCAGGGTGGCGCCACGGGACAGGTCGTACATGCCGGTGATCTGCAGGAAGGCCGTCACGGAGAGCACCTGGAAATTACCGGAGATCACCATGGGGTTGCCGAAGTCGGCCATGGACTGGATGAACACCAAAAGCCAGGCGCTGGCGATGCCGGGGATGGACAGGGGCAGGGTGACGGTGGTGAACACCCGCAGCTGGGTGGCTCCCAGGTCCATGGAGGCTTCCTCCAGGGCGGGATCGATGGCCTGGAGCACCCCGTAGAGCACCAGGAATGCGGTGGGCCCGTAGGCGATGGTCTCCACCAGCACCAGCCCGCCCAGGCCGTAGATGGAGTACTCGCCGATGATCTTAGCCAGGAAGGGGGTCAGCGCCCCTTTTCTGCCGAAGAGCAGGATGGCGGCCAGGGCCACCACGAAGGGGGGAGAGATGACGGGAAAGGTCGCCGTCAGCCGGAAGAAACGCTTGAAGGGCAGCGGCGTCCGGGTGACGGCATAGGCGAATACGTAACCCATGAGCGTGCCCGTGCAGGCGGTGATGACCCCCAGCAGGATGCTGTTCAGGAAGGGCCTGAAGAAGTAGCCCTTGGAAACCACGGCCAGGTAGTTCGATACATCGAAGCGCTTGTTCACCATCAGGCTGGTCTTGAAGACCTGGAAGATCGGAAACACGACGAAAATGGCCAGGAAGTAGAAGATGGCCAGGATGGTGATGAGCAGCAGGGGCTCCCTGCCGATCCTCTTGAGGCTGCTCCAGGCCTCCCGCCATTTCCCTGTTATTCTTTTCATGGATGACCCCGCTTGGTGCGCCGCGTTCCACGCTGCCTGCGATAAAAACGCTTCCCTGCCCCGGAGAACCGGCAGGCAGGGAAGCCTCTTCTGTGGCTGAATCTCGATGAGCTTACTTGCCGATCTTATCCCGCCAGGCCTTGATCAGCTGGTCCTTGTTCTGCCCGGCCCACATGGCGTCATAGTTGATCAGCTTCACCTGATCCAGGGTGACGGCCCCGGGGGCCACGGTGGCCTTGGGGTTCACCGGCAGGCGGCTGTAGTTCTGGAACAGGTCCTGGGCCTTCTTGGTGAAGCACCAGTCGATGAACTTCTTGGCCAGCTCCGGCTCAGACCCCCCTTTAATCAGGGACAACCCCCCCACCTCGTAGCCCGTGCCCTCCTTGGGGAAGGTCATGACCGCGGGGTAGCCCGCCTTAAGCCCCTTGGCGACGATGTCATGGGAGAAGGCGATCCCCACCGCCACTTCGCCCAGCCCGACCTGGGAGATGCAGCCCGTGCCCGACTTGGTGTACTGGAAGATGTTCTGCTTGTCGAACTTGTCCCACCACTCCAGGGTCTTGTCCAGCCCGTACATCAGCACCAGGGTGGCGTAGGTGGTGTAGGCCGTACCGGAGGTGTACGGATAAGCTATGGAAACGTTCTTGGCGAAGACCGGGGAGAGCAGCTCCTGCCAGGAAGTGGGAGCCTGCACCTTGTTCTTGGCCAGGAAATCCTTGTTGGAGATGAAGCCGATGGCGCCGGTGTAGAAGCCGGTCCACAACCAGTCCTTGTCATGGAATTGGGGCAGGAGCTCGAAATCGGTCTTGGGCTTGTAGGCGACCAGCAGCCCCTTCATGGCGGCGTTGATGTGCTCCGTGTTGGAGCCGGCGTGCCAGACGCTGGCCTGGGGATTGGCGGCCTCGGCCTCGATGCGGGCCAGCACTTCGCCGGAGGACATCCTGACCCACTGCACGTCGATCCCCGTTTCCTGCTCAAAGGCCTCGATATAGAGCTTGGCCTCCTCGGTGTCGAAGGCCGTGTACATGTGAAGTACCTTGGGCGTTTCTTCCTGAGCCTTGGCGAAGCCGCTCGCCGCAGCCAGAGCCAGGAGTAAAAGGACAACCGTTACCTTTTTCATAAAGCCTCCTATTTTAAATCTATCGCCCGGGCCCGCAGCCGGCGGTGCCCGAACGATTTCAGTATAAACCGCGCCTGGCCCCTGTCAAGGTTCAGGGGAGAAGCATGATCTTTCCGCTCTCCGCCCGCTTGCCCAGCGCGAAGGCTTTGGCCGCCTCCTTCAAGGGCAGCCTGTCGGTGACGATCTTCTTGAAATCCACCAGCCCCCGGGACATGTACACGATCGTCTTGGGGAAGAAGAAGGGGCTGCCGCAGGAGCCGACCACGCAGGCGTGCTTCCAGATGGTCTTGCCCAGCTCGATGGGGATCTTGACCCCCATGCTCTGGCCCGTGAGCACGATCCTGCCGTGCACGGCGGCCACGTCCACGGTGGAGGCGATGCCATCCTTGCTGCCTGAGCACTCGATGATCAGGTCGGCACCGAGCCCTCCGGTCAGATCCATCATCTTCTTGCTGAAGTCCTCCTGGCTGGGGTCTACGATCTCATCGGCGCCGCCGATCTCCCGAGCCATCTTCTGCCGCGAGGCCATGGGCTCCACGGCGATGACCCGGGCGCCGGCCACCTTGGCCACCTGGATGGCGAAGATGCCGATGGGCCCCGCGCCGAACACCGCCACAGTGTCGTGGGGCGCCACGCCCCCGCCCCGGCCCCAGATGGAATGGTAGGCCACCGAGACCGGCTCCACCAGGGCGCCTTCCTCGTCGCTCATATTGGGGGGTATCTTGTGCAGGCGCCTGGCCGGGGAGGCGTGGTACTCGGCCATGCCGCCGGCCGTGTCCCAGCTAAACCCGTAGTAGAGGTGATCGCGGCAGAAGGCGGGCTCTCCCCCGTTCTGGCAGATCGGGCATACGCCGCAGGGGATGAAGCATTCGCCGGTCACCCGATCGCCCTTCTTCAAGGTCTTCACCTGGGCGCCGACTTCCTCCACCTCCCCTACCCACTCATGGCCGGGCACGAAGGGGAAAGCGCCTTCGAAGTTTTTACCCTCCCACATGTGCACGTCCGTGCCGCAGACTCCGGCCATGCGAATCCTGACCAGCGCCTCCTCCGCTTTCGGCTTGGGGTCCGGGAGGTCTTCCACCCGCAGATCGTTCACGCCTCTTAAGACAACCGCTTTCACTGCAGCCTCCTTATGCCTATTTGAGCGAGCCGAGGGACAGCCCTCGCACCAGGTACTTCTGGAGAATGATGGCGATGACGATGATGGGGATCGTGCCCATGGCGGCCGTGGAGGAAACTTCCCCCCACATCAGGCCGTGGGCCTCCCTCATCCCGGCGATGGCCACCGGCAGGGTGGTGGAAAGGTTGCGGGTCAGGATCAGGGCGAACATGAAATCGTTCCAGGACCAGATGAAGCAGAACAGGGCCGTGACCACCAGGCCGGGGGCGATGAGGGGCAGGGTGATGATCCGGATCACGCCCAGCTGGGAGCTGCCGTCGATCATGGCCGCTTCCTCCAGCTCCCGGGGCACCTCCTGGACGAAGCCCTTGATCATCCAGACGGCGAAGGGCACGGTGATGATCAGGTGGGGAATGATCACCGCCAGGCGGGTGTCGATCAGCCTGAGGGTCAACATCATCAGGAAGTAGGGCACGATGGCCACCACCGGGGGGAAGAACTTGAGGGAGAGCACCCAGAACGGCAGGGTGTCTCCGCCCACCCGGTAGCGGGCGAAGGCGTAGCCGCTAACGGCGCCTAAGGCCACGGCGATCACCGTGGAAGCCGCGGCGACCGCCAGACTGTTCATGAAGGCCGGCATGGCCCGCTTCAAGGTGTAGCCCCAGAACTCCAGGGTGGGGGTGCGGGTGACAAACTTGGGCGGGTAGTTCATCAGCTCGTGCCGGGGCTGGATCGAGGTGAGCAGCATCCAGTAGAAGGGGAAGAGCACGACGATCAGGATGCAGATCATCAGCAGCGTCAAGAGCGATCTTTTCAGCAGGACTCTACTTCGTTTCCGCACCTCTTTCTCCTTTCTCCATGAAGCGGACGAACCAGGTCACCAGCAGGGACAGGGGGACCATGATCAGCCAGGCGGAAGCTGAGGCCTGGCCCACGTCCCAGTACCTGAACCCCAGCAGGTAGGTGTAGAGGCTCATGGTCATGGTGCTGTCCCCCGGGCCACCCAGGGTCAGGATGTAGGTGATGTCGAAGGTCTGCAGTATCTCCAGGGCCCGCATGATCACCACCAGGGTGACTACCGGCTTCAGCGCCGGCAAAGTAATATAGAAAAAGATCTGCCGGCTGGTGGCCCCGTCCACCTGGGCGCTGTCGTAGGGTTCAAGCGGCAGGGAGAGCAGCCCCGCCAGGAGCACCGCCATGACGAAGGGTGTCCACTGCCAGAGGCGCAGGATCAGGATGGTGACCAGCGCCAGGTCGGGGGAGGCGTGCCAGCCCAGGCTCTCCCTCCCCAGCAGGTTCAGGAAGTAGTTGACCGGTCCCGAGCGCACCTCGAAGACCAGCCTGCCCAGGTAGCCGATCACCACCGGCATCACCATCATGGGGATGAGCAGTATGGGCTGGAAGACCTTCCTGGCCGCAGGCAGGTTCATCAGCATCAGGGCCACGAGCAGGCCCAGGCCCAGCTCGAAGACGAGCTCCGCCGCCATCATGATGCCGGTGATCAGGCAGGCGTTGTAGAAATCCCGGTTAGTCAGTATGGCGATGAAGTTCTTGAAGCCGGTGAAGGGATGTTCCTGGATGCGGATGTCATACCCGCGCAAGCTGACGCTGATCGAGAAGATCATGGGGAAGATGACGATCAGGGCCAGCACCAGGATGGTAGGAAACACCAGAAGCGACGCTCTCTGCCGCGCAGTCATCAGGGTACCCCCTAGTGCAAACAAAATCCCCCTGGGCCGCTAGCGGTCCAGGGGGAAAAAGAGAGTTACTGCCACATCTTGTTGTAGAAGCCCTTCTGCTTCTCCACGCCGAACTTCTGGTTCAGCTCGTTCCAGCGCGTCGCCACCGCGTCCAGGGTGGCTTTGGCCGAGGGAATCTCGCCGGCCAGGAATTTAGACACGTTCAGGTCCAGCACATCGTTATACTCGAAGGCTCCGGGGATCTTCAGCATGGGATAGCCGCTCTCCAGGGCCTTGAGCTCCAGGTTCAGGTAGTTCTCGATGCCCGGGACCTTCTGCCTCCACTCCTGGGAGTTGAAATGAGAAAGCCGGGAGGGGTCCCAGCCCACGGCGGCATCCATGATATAGCCCACATTGCTGGGCCCGGGGGCGAACATGTGCTTCAGCACCGTATAGGCGGCGTCCTTGTTCTTGCTGTCCTTGCAGATGGAGGCCACCCAGGCGGAGTCCACGATGGTGTAGCGGTACAGTTTGCCGCCCACTTCGACGCCGGGAGAGGCGGAGATGCCGAGCACGGGCTGGGGCGGGTTGTCGATCGGCAGCGGGGCGAGTTGGTTGAAGCCCCGGCCCTCGTCGGTCCAGTGGATCCACATGCAGACGGTGCCATCCTTGAAGGCGCCGGCGTACAGCTCATCCCATTCCCAGGAAAGCACTCCCGGAGGCGAGTACTTCAGCAGGGTCTTCATGTTATCCAGCGCGGCCACGGCCCCGGCGGAGTTGATGTTGGGCTTCATAGTGGCGGGATCGAAGTAGTGGGGGGTAGGGGCGTTGAAAGGCACAAAGCGGAAGATGTACCAGTAGTAGACCCTGCCGCGCTTGGCCTGGTCGGCGTAGCCGTAGAAATCCTTGCTCAGGGCCTTGCCGGCCAGCTTCGCGCCCTTCTTGCGGGTGAAGAACTTGGCAAGGTCCACCACCTGCTTCCAGGTCTGGGGCGGGTCGGGCAGCTCGTAGCCGAGCTTGGCCTTGAAGGCGGCCTTCTCGCCGGCATCCTGGAACAGGTCCTTGCGATAGTAGAGCAGGAAGGTGTCCCCGTCCAGGGTGACCGACATCTTCTGGCCGCCCCAGAGGTTCTGGGCCTTGTTGAAGGCCGGCAGGATGTCGGCGAAGCCGATGGCGTCGTTGTCCTTGGCCACGTAGTCGTCCAGGGGCTGGATGTACTGCTCGTAGTCCCCGATCCAGGCCGAGTTGTACTGGATGATGTCGTAGGCTCCGGTCCTGTTGTTCAGCTCCAGCACCTCCTTGGAGTACAGCTCATCCGCTGTGACCTCGATGACGTTCAACTTGATGCCGTACTTGGCCTCGATATTGGCGGCTTCGGAGTGCCAGGGGGTGGCATGGTGGCCCCCATGGGCGACCACGCTCACCGTCACCCCCTGAAAGGGCTTGGCCGCTTCTTTCGGCGCCGCCTTGGGACAGCCGATAAACACCGAGAGAGAAAGGATCAGGAAAAGACAGCCTAAAATCACTAGAATCTTTTTCATCGTTTCCTCCTTGTTTTCAAGTATTTTTAAGCTATTGGCAAAGAGACTCTTGCCATGCCCGAGACCTGCTTCTCTGCATTGATCACCCCCTTTCTGGTCGGCTCTCCGTTCTGAATTCTATGCCCACCTGCTCCAGGCTGTCAAGCTTATCAGCGTACCTTGTCGATCACCTCCTGGATGAAGCGGGCATGCTTGAGGGCGTCGTAAACGGTGGTCGCCGGCTGCTTGCGCCTGCGCACGCTGTCCTGGAAGGCGAGCAGCTCGAGGCGGAAGGCTTCCTCGTAAGAGACAATCACTTTCTTCTCCCAAGCCAGCTCCCCTTCGCAGCCCTGGACGGTCACCGGGCTGGGAAAGTTGAGGAAGTAGGGGGAGGGCAGCTGCATGGTGACCCTCTGGAAATTGCCGTAGAAACAGTACTCTTCCCGGTAATCCTTCAGGTGGGAGAGAAAATGCCAGTCCAGGGAGCAGCGCAGCGAACCGGGGTACTCAACCAGGAGGTGGACGGACAGGCCGTCCCGCCATATCTCCGCGCAGCTTACCCCCAAGGGCTCGCCAAGGAAGCCGTACATCATGTAGATCTGGTGGATCAGGCTGATGGTCAGTTGACCGTAGCCCAGGCGCAGACGGGGTTCGCCCCTGCGCGGGCCCAGGGCCTCATCCACCAGCGGGGCCAGGGCCCCCTCGCTCAGGCCCTCCCGCTGCATGGAAACCTGGTGCTCCCAATAACACCGTCGCCCTTGCGGATGCGGTGGGGAGAGAAGCCGAGCTCGTTGGTGGGGTGCAGGACGGTGATGCGGGCGAAGCCCAGGTCCTTGATCTTCTCCACCTGCCCGCGGGCGAAGGCGAAGCCGGGATCGTAGAGCTTATGATAGCCCACCTGGACGATGCGGTCGCTCCGTTTCACCCTGGCAGCCACCTCCTCCACCTCACGCACGTTCCAGGCTACCGGCTTCTCGGTGAACACGTGCTTGCCCGCCTCCAGGGCCGCCAGGATGGTGTCATGGTGGGAGCCGCTGTGGCAGACGATAACCGCCTCGATATCCTCCCGCGCCAGCAGCTCCCGGGGCTCCGTGTAGCGGTCCTTGATCCCGTAGCGGTCGGCCACCGCGGCGAGGAGGCTGGGGGAAAGGTCCGACAGGGCGACCAGGGTGAACTTCTCGCCATACTCAATGGCGGTCGGGATGTGGCTTATCTGGGCGATGGCACCGCAGCCGATGACACCGATTCTCAGGGGTTCCATCATCTCATTGCTCGGGAAACAGGATTATTTTAATCGCTTTGCCCTGGCGGAGCAACTGCAGGCCTTCGTGAACCTCAGCCAGGGGAAACTGGTGGGAGACGATCTTCTCCAACGGCAGCAGGCCGCCCTCTAAGATGGCAGGCAGCTTGTGGAAGCTGAACTTGCCGATAAAAGCCCCGTAGATCGTAAGCTCCTTGCGCAGGAGCTCGGCTACGGGGATGGCCGGCCGCGCCAGCTCGTCATGCCCGAACTGGAGGATCTTGCCTCCCGCGCGCGCCAGCTCGATGGCCGCGGGCAAAAGGGGCCCCACCGCTTCCACCACCACGTCAGCCCCGCCCCTGGTTTCTTCCCGGACGATCGACTTCAAATCCTCCCCACGGGGATCCACCACCCGGGAGGCTCCGCACTCCAGGGCGACTGCGCGCCGGTACTCCGAGAGCTCGGAAACGATGATCTTGGCCGCGCCGCAGGCCTTCAGGTAGGAGGTGAACAGCAGGCCGATGGGCCCGGCACCGAGCACCACTACGCTTGCTCCGGGTTGCGCCTTGAGCTTTTCCGCAGCGCTCACCACGCAAGCCAGGGGTTCCGCCAGGGCACATATATGGGAAGGCACTTTGGCGCTAACGGGATAGAGGGAGTGGGCCGGCACCACGACATAGCTTGTCATGGCCCCGTCGGAAAAGATGCCAATGGTAGCGCAGTGACCGGGCGAAGCGGAGGTATAGAGAGGAATGCAGCGATCCGGATGCCCGCTCCTGCACTCCGAGCACAACCCGCAGCCAGGATGGGGATCGACCAACACCCTATCCCCCGGCTTGACTTCCGTGACCCTGCCGCCCACTTCCGCCACTTCACCGGTGAACTCATGCCCCAGAATACTTCCCACCGCCGCCGGATGAGCCGCGGGCACTTGAAGGATATGCAGATCGGTGCCGCAGATACCGACCCCGGTAACCTTCAACAGCACGTCCGTTTCCCGTTTCAATACGGGCTTGGGCCGATCCTTGAGGACGAGCCTGCCCTCCCCCTCGAACACCGCCGCCAGCATACTCACTTCACCCCCGCGGAGCGGACCGCCTTGAGGAACTCAGCGGCCTTTCCCCGGATCTGCTCATCGTCGGCCAGCACATTGATGCCGAAGCCGGCGCCGAGACCGGGATCGACCACCCCTACGCTGAGGTTGATGGCCCTCTCCAGTATCGCGTCCGTCTGCGGCAGCATGTGCTTGCGGTACGGCCTCCTGCCCTCCCGGTCCACATAGGAAAGGATCTGCTCCATCTCGTTGTAGACGTGCCAGCCGCTCTGGGCGACCGTTTTGGAGCCCAGAGCCTCGGCGACCCTGCGGGCGGCGGCTCCGTCCTGGAACAGGACGGTGAACAGGGTGTGACACTCTCCGGGGTCGTTGATCTTGCGGAAGCTCATCTGCTTGAAACCAGCCTCCATGACCGCGGCCTTGAACTTCTCCTTCTTCACTTTGAGCGTTTGAAGGATCGAATCCAATTTTCTCAGCTGCCCCAAGGCGAAGGCGCCGGCGAGCTCGTTCATGCGCAGATTGATGCCGATCAGGGTGCGCTTGCCGATCTCCACCCCCAGGCGCATAGGCATGTGGCCCTGGTCGTGATAGCCGAAGGCCCGCTCGTAGTAACCCCGGTCGTTCGTGGTCACGAGCCCCCCGTCTCCGCAGGTGATCGTCTTGTTGATGTTCAGGGAGAAGGCCCCCACGGCGCCGATGGAGCCCAGCATGCGGCCCTTATAGCTGGCCCCCAGGCCCTGGCAGCAGTCCTCCAGGACCAGCAGGTCGTGCTTCCTGGCCGCAGCCATGATGCGGCCCATGTCGCAGGGGTTGCCGAGCATGTGGACGGGCATCACCACCCGCGTGCGAGGGGTGATCTTCTTCTCGATATCCTGCGGGTCCATGGTGAGAGACTCGTCGATCTCCGTCAGCACCGGAGTCCCGCCTACGGCGATGATCGCCGATATGGAGGCCACGAAGGTATAGCCGGGCACCAGCACCTCCACTCCGGGTCCCACCCCGAGGGCCACCAGGGAAGCCATGATGGCGCCCGTGCCTCCATTCACCGCCACGCAGTATTCCACCCCCACCCTCCCAGCGAACTCGCGCTCCAGGGTGACGACCTTTCTCTTGAAGCGCGGGTCCTCCTCCCGGCCGTAGCGGGACAGATATCCGCTCTCCATGACCTCCGCCACTTCCTTCCGCTCTTCTTCCCCGACTAAAAAAGCGCCCGGTCCAGGCATCTTCTCCTCCTCATTGCGATCATTACCTTTTTATTACGATGTAAATTATCTTAGAATATAATGTAAATTAATGTCAAGTTTTAATTTGACAAAAGCCTTCATATTTCCTATCGTGACTGGAGCTGGAGGAAGCAATGGCCATCACCATGCACGAGATCGCAAAAAAATTGAACCTCAGCATCGCCACCGTATCCCGGACACTTTCCGGAAAAGCCGACGGCGTCTCCGAGGAAACCAAACGGACGGTGCTGGAAGCGGCCGCACGGTATGGCTACAAGAAGCGCCGTACCATCGGCAAAAGCGTGGCCTTCGTGATCGACAAGGACCTGTTCAACCTTTCCAGCCAGTTCTACGCCAGCATCATCTCCGGAGTGGAGGAGGAGCTGATCAAGAGCAAGTATTACTTCCAGTTCAATTCCCTGGAGAAGGAGAAATTCGATCTGACCCGCATCAACCTGAACTTCAGCGATCTGGCCGGAGTGATCCTTATCGGAGTCTACCACGACGATTTCGTCCTGAAGCTGAAGGACATCGCCGTGCCCATGGTGCTGGTGGATTACTATATCCCTACCGAGGACATCCCCGTGGTCCTGATCGACAACACAGACGGCATCCTGAAGGGGGCCAAGTACCTGGCCGGTCTGGGGCACAGGCGCGTGGCCTTTATCGCCGGGGAGCGGGCCGACACGGCCACCCACGACCGCCTCTACGGGTACACGCGGTCTTGCGCGATTTACGGATTCGAACAGAACGAATCGCTGATCGAGGAATGCAGGGGCAGGCTGGATGAGAGCTTCGCCGCGATGAACCGCCTGCTCAAGCGTAAGCCCCATCCCACCGCCGTCATGGCCCACAACGACATCATCGCCATCGGCGCCATGGATGCCATCAAGCAGAAGGGTCTCTCGGTCCCCCACGATATCAGCGTCATGGGCTTCGACGACATCGGCCTGGCCTCCGAGGTGGTTCCGTCCCTGACCACCCTGCACGTGCCGAAACGGGCCATGGGGAGCATGGCGGTTCAGCGCCTGCTCCAGGTGATCAAGGGAGAGATAGAAACCGTGAACAAGCTGCTGCTGCCCACCGAGCTGGTGGTCCGGTCTTCGACCGCCGCGCCGAGCACTTGAGAGGGGACGCACTGGTCCCTGTGGGACGCACTGGTCCCTGTGGGACGCACTGGTCCCTGTGGGACGCTCGGGCCCCAGTGGGAGGCTCCGGTCCCTGTGGGGACTCAGCCGCCCGCGAGCAGGTTCCTCACGCAGGCGATGCCGTCCTTGGCCGCCTGCCGACCGTCGGGCCTGGGAAGGACCTCTAATGATACGTAGCCCTCGAAGCCGATATCACTCAAGACCCGCAAGACTCCGCCTACGTCCAGGTGCCCATGCCCCGGCGCCTCCCGGTTGCTGTCGGCCAGATGCACGTGGCCCAGGTGCTGCCTGCACCTCCTGAGGCTGGCCGCCAGGTCCACCTCTTCGATGTTCATATGAAAGGTGTCCGCCAGGAGCTTGAGGCTTGGCGAGCCGATCCTTTCGATGCGCTGGACCGCCTCTTCCAGGGTGTTGAGACAGTCGGTCTCGTAGCGGTTGATCGATTCGAGGAACAGGGTGACCCCCTTCTGTTCCGCCGCCTGGCAGCAGGCTTTCAGGCACTCCAAGGCCGCCTGCTCCCTGGAGCCCCTCTGCTCCACCGGTTGGCCCAGGCGGCCATAGATGAGGCCGATGGTGACTCCCGAGTTCAGGTAAGCGGCCAGCTCGATGTGCAAGAGGATGCGCTCCACGGCTCTGGCCCTCACCGCCGCCTCCGCATCCGTGAAGCTCAACCCTTCCTTCCCCGCCGCCATGCCCGTGCCGATGGTGGGCACCCCGAGACCGGTGCGGCGGCAGAGCTCGCGCGTCCCCTGTCGATCGATGTCCCCGGGGTGGCCGATATGGATCTCCACCCCATCGTAGCCCAGGCGCGAAGCCAGGGCGAAGGCCTGCTCTAGAGAGCCCCTGAAGAGGATGGGCGCCGAGCTCGACGCCTCCAGCGCAGCGGTTAAAGATACTTTCACTTTACCCTCCCGGTTCTGTAGCGTACTTGCGCGGTATTCTAAATGGATTCACCCTCGAAAGTCAAAGCAATATCCACCTCGGGCCTGGAACAGGTGGACCTGCTCCTGGATCAGTTCGACGCTCAGGAAGGGCATGTAGCAGGCGGCGAAAAAAACAGCCTCTTGGGAAGCGGCCCACAGGCCCGCGTGGATGCCTCCCAGGGGCCCGATCCCCTTCACGCGGTCCTCCGCCAACAGCGCTCTATCGATCAGGGGCTTACCACCCAGCTCCAGGAAGGCCTTCACCCTTCCCCCCATCCTCAATGAGCTCCCGCCGGCCAGGACCGCCCCGGCCATGGAACGGATCTTCCCGCAGCAACAGCCTTCGCCCGTAAAAACCACAGCCGCGACCCTTCCTTCAAGCCCGGCCTCTCCGCACGGAGCTTGACAAGTTACCTCGCTCCCATTATCCTAAATTTTCGAACTAACAACAGCTGAGGCATACTGCAATTGATTTCTTCCTTATATTAAATACAGCGTGAACCGAGAATCCCCCAGGCAGCCCTGAGGGATATCTTTTAGCGCCGTTGAGGATGAGCTTTTAACATGCACCGTGAGGTTACCAACCATGAAAACCAAGACCTTCAAGGGAGGGGTCCACGCTCCTGATAACAAACACTGGACCAAGGACAAGCCCATCGAGGTCCTGCCGCTTCCGCGGAAAGCGGTCATTCCCCTGCAACAGCATACGGGAGCCGCCTGCGAACCCCTGGTGCGGGAAGGCGATACGGTGGTCGTGGGACAAAAGATCGGGGACTCCAAATCCTTCATCTCCGCCCCCGTGCATGCCAGCATCGGGGGAAAGGTGACGGCGATCCAGCCCCTTCCCCATCCGGTGCTCCCCGATGCGGCGCCCGCCGTGGTGATCGAGACCGAAGAGCCCTCCTCGGCGCAGGGGAGCTTGCCCCCGCAGGGGGACTGGTCCCCGAGCGCAGGCGTGCGCCTGCAAAAGGATTGGCAGCGGCTCGCCGCCCAGGAGATCAAGGCCCTTATCCGCGAAGCGGGAATCGTCGGTCTGGGGGGAGCCGCCTTCCCCACCCACGTCAAGCTCTCGCCCCCCGGAGAGAAGAAGATCGACACCCTGATCGTGAACGGCGTGGAATGCGAGCCCTACCTCACCAACGACCACCGGCTCATGCTGGAGCAGGGCCCCCAGATCCTCGAAGGGACCCGGATCCTGCTGAAGGTGCTGGGGATCAGCCGGGCCTTCATCGGCATCGAGGCCAACAAACCGGATGCCCTCCGCTACCTGGGCCAACTAACAGACTCCCTGGATGCCGGCATCGAGGTGGCGGCACTCAAGGTGAAGTATCCCCAGGGAGCCGAGAAACAGCTCATCAAGGCCCTCCTTAAGCGGGAGGTGCCCAGCGGCGGGTTGCCCTTCGATGTGGGGGTGGTGGTGCAGAACGTGGGCACCGCCCTGGCCGTCTATGAGGCGGTGGTTCTGGGCAAACCCCTGATCGAGCGGGTGCTCACGGTCAGCGGGGACGGGATCCGTGAGCCCAAGAACCTCAAGGTGCGCCTCGGCACCTCCTTCGCCCAGGTCCTGGAGGCCTGCGGCGGCAGCAGCGCGGACGGAGAAGTCAAGGTGATCATGGGAGGGCCGATGATGGGGATCTCCCAGTACAGCCTGGAGGTGCCGGTTATCAAGGGCACCAGCGGCATCCTGGTGTTCAGGCAGGCCAGGCAGGAGAGGGAAACTCCCTGCATCAAATGCGGCCGCTGCGTGGAGGTCTGCCCGATGCTGCTCATGCCGAACAGGATCACCGATTACGCGGAGAAGGACAATTTCGCCCTGTGCGATAGCTACGGGGTGCGGGACTGCTTCGAGTGCGGGGCCTGCGCCTATGTCTGCGACGCCAAGCGTCCCATGGTGCACTGGATCAAGTACGCCAAGTGGAACCTCGCCCGCAAGAAGTAAGGCAGGAGAGTATGGAAACCAGATTCGTCGTGTCCGCATCCCCCCATATCCGTGACCTGGAGAACAGCCGCAAGGTGATGTGGTGGGTCGTGCTGGCGCTCGCACCCGCCGCCGTGGCCTCGATCTACATCTTCGGCTGGCGCAGCCTGCTGATGATGGCCGTCAGCGTGCTGGCCTGCGCGCTCACCGAGGCCGCCAGTCAGAAGCTCTTTCACCGGGAGATAACGGCCTTCGACGGCAGCGCCGTGGTCACGGGCCTGCTGCTGGCCTTCACCATGCCCGCCTCCTCCCCCATCTGGATGGTCCTGGTGGGGGCGGCCGTGGCCATCTTCCTGGTGAAGCAGCTGTTCGGGGGCCTGGGCTACAACATCTTCAACCCGGCCCTGGCGGCCAGAGCCGTCCTGCTCTCCTCCTGGCCGGTGTCCATGACCGCCTGGTCGCAGCCGGTCGCCTCCTGGGTCAAAGTGGACCTGGTTACGGCCGCCTCGCCCCTGGGCCTGATGAAAGAGGCGGCGCGCGCCGGCACCGGCTTCCAGGCGCCCGACCTTTCCAGCCTGCTGCTGGGCACCGTGCCGGGCTCGCTGGGGGAGACCTGCAAGGTCGCCCTGCTGGCCGGAGCGGCCCTGCTGCTGGCAAAGAGGATCATCGACTGGCGGCTGCCGGCCATCTTCATCGGCGCCCTGGCCGCCCTTTCCCTGGCCCTGGGCCGCAACCCCCTCTTCGAGATCCTCTCCGGGGGGGTGATCCTGGGGGCTTTCTTCATGGCTACCGACATGGTGACCTCGCCCACCACTAAAAACGGCAGGCTGATCTTCGGCGCCGGCTGCGGGCTTCTCACCGGCCTGATCCGGGCCTACGGCGGCTTCCCCGAGGGGGTCTGCTACGCCATTCTGTTCATGAACTGCCTCACCCCGCTGATCGAGCAGTACGTGCGGCCCCGCCGCTTCGGCGCTCGGGCCCAGAAGGCCGCAAGGGGGGTAAAGAAGGAGGTGGTCCGATGAAGAACATGACCAAGATGAGCCTGATCCTGTTCCTGGTTTGCGGCATCGCCGCCGGCAGCCTGGCCTTCGTCAATAAGGCCACCAAGGACCGGATCGCCGAGTTCGCCCGCATCGAGAAGGCGGAGGCCCTGAAGGAGGTCTTCCCCGGGGTCGAGGAGTTCAAGGAGATCCTCCCAGGCAGGCAGTGGGAGGCTCTCCGGGCCGGCCAGAGGCAGGGGTACGTCTTCTCCGCCCTGGTGCAGGGCTACAGCGGCCCCGTGGAAGCCCTCTTCGGCCTGGACTTGAGAAATGCCATCACCGGAGTGAGGGTGATCAGGCACAACGAGACCCCCGGCCTGGGCGCCAAGATCACCGGGGAGAAGTTCCTCGGGCAGTTCCAGGGCAGGGCTCGGGAAGCGGTCGCGCTGAAGAAGGACGACCCGGCCGGCGCCATCGACGCCATCGCCGCGGCCACCATCTCCTCCCGGGCGGTGACCCACTCGATCCGCTCGGTGATCGATTCCTTTCTGAAAGGAGAGCTGAAGTGAAACTGGTCCAGCAGTTCACCAAGGGGATCCTCCGTGAGAACCCCATCCTGATCATCATGCTCGGCCTGTGCGCCGCCCTGGCCTGCTCGACCAACGCCACCGACGCGCTCGGCATGGGGATCGCCTTCAGCTTCGTGATGACCTGCTCCAACGTGGTCATCGCCCTGATCCGCAAGTGGGTCCCCGGACAGATCCGCATCCCCGTATTCATCACCATCATCTCCACCTTCGTGACCATCGTGGACTACACCATGAAGGCCTATGCCCCCCTGCTGTCCCGCTCCCTGGGTGTGTTCGTGCCCCTGATCGTGGTCAACTGCATCGTCATGGGCCGGGCGGAGGCTTTCGCCAGTAAGAACTCCGTTCCCGCCTCCCTGTTGGACGGTATGGGGATGAGCGTCGGCTTCACCCTGATCATCACCCTGATCGGCGCCATCCGCGAGGTTCTGGGCAACGGCACCGTGTTCGGGCAGATTCTTCTACCCGCCTCTTACCAACCCTTCCTTTTCTTCATTTTGCCGCCCGGGGCCTTCCTGGTGATCGGTTTCCTCATGGCGGCGCAGAAGCGTCTGTTCCAGAAAGGAGGCGCTAAATGATCTCCAACGACATGGGCATGTTCCTCATCTTCCTCAGCGCCATGATCGTGAACAACATCCTGCTGATCCGCTTCATCGCCCTGTGCTCCTTCTTCGGCATCTCCAACAGCATGCAGTCCTCCATCGGCATGGGCATGGCGGTCATCTTCGTGATGGTCATGGCCACCACGGTCTCCTGGCTGGTCTACCACTACCTGCTCGTGCCCCTCGACCTGCTGTACCTGCGCACGGCCTCCTTCATCCTGACCATCGCCACCTTCGTCCAGCTGGAGGAGATGTTCATCCGCAAGACCTTCCCGGTCCTCTACCGGGCGCTGGGGATCTACCTGCCCCTGATCGTGGTCAACTGCGCCGTGCTGGCCGCCGCCTTCCTGGTGATCGACTACAACCTGAGCCTGGCCAAGAGCCTGGTCTACACCCTGGGGGTCGGCGCCGGTTATTTCGTCGCCATCGTCATGTTCGCCGGCATCCGCGAGCGTATCAACCTGGCGCCCATCCCCAAGTCCTTCCAGGGCTACCCGATCACCTTCATCACCGCCAGCCTGATGTCGCTGGCATTCCTCGGCTTCAAGGGGTTATTCGGCCTATGATGAGCATTATCGTACCCATCCTGGTTTTAGGTCTGTTAGGGGTGGCCTTCGCCATCTTCCTGTCCGTCTCCTTCAAGAAGTTAGCCGTCCAGGTGGACCCAAAAGTGGAAAGCATCATGGCCGTGCTGCCCATGGCCAACTGCGGCGCTTGCGGTTTTGCCGGCTGCCTCGGTTTCGCCGAGGCGGTAGCCGCCCTCAAGGCCGATCCGGCCGGCTGCATAGCCGGAGGGCCTTCGGTGGCTGAAAAGGTGGGCCAGGTCTTAGGCACCGAAGTGGAAGCCAAGGAGGAAATGCTGGCCTTCGTGGCCTGCCAGGTCGGAAGGCGGGGCGCCAAGACCAAGTACGAGTATGAGGGCGTGGCCAACTGCCAGGCGGCTGCGATCCTGTTCGGCGGTGACAGGCTTTGCGCCTGGGGCTGCCTGGGCCTGGACAGCTGCGTGACCGTCTGCCCCTTCGACGCCATCCACGTGAACGCCGAAGGCCTGGCGGTAGTGGACAGGCAGAAGTGCCGGGCCTGCAGGAAGTGCGTGGCCGCCTGCCCGCGCCACCTGATCTATATGGTTCCCAAGCTCCAGCAGGTGCTGGTGGCCTGCACCAACCATGAGCGGGGCAAGAAGGCCAAGGAAGTCTGCCCCCTGGCCTGCACCGCCTGCAGGATCTGCGAGAAAAACTGCCCCGAGAGCTGCATCCCCGTGAGCGACAACCTGGCGGTGATCGACTTCAAGAAGTGTACCCAGTGCGGGACCTGCGTGGAGAAATGCCCCCAGAAGTCGATCGTCAACCTGGCCAAAGTCCAGGCTGTTTCCGAAGTTGCCTTTTCGGGCCCGCGGCGGTAAATTTGGCCCAGACGGCGGGTGACCCCGCCCCAACGGAGGTCGCGGGCATGGTGGAAGAGGTCGGGTTGGTGATGGAGAGCCGCCCGGGCAGGGCGGTGGTGCGGATCAAGCGCGGCGAGGAGTGCGAGGGCTGCCATGCCTGCACCTTCTGGGACAAGGGGGGGGACATGGTGGCCGAGGTGGAGAACTCCCTCGGAGCCTCCCCGGGCGACACGGTGCGGATCCAGACCGGAAGCCAGAGCAAGATCAAGGCCGCCTTCCTGCTCTACCTTTTTCCCCTGCTGATGATGTTCCTCGGCATCCTCGGCGGCCAACCGCTGTTTGTCTCTCTGGGGCTCTCCAGGTGGGCCGAGCTTCTGTCCGTCCTGAGCGGGCTGCTCCTGATGGCTGTTTCCTTCGCCATCCTCTACCTGGCAAGCCGGCGGGGCGGGACCAAGCAGATCCCCCCCTCGCGGATCGTGGAGATCCTGAGCCAGGAACTGCCCCGCTCAACGCCCTGAGCAGCAGGTGTTGTCCGCGCCGATCCATCGAGCCAGCATCGCCGCAGTCCCTTGCACGCTTCGGCAGCCTCTCCCGGCCGCGCGCGCCTGGAAGGGGGAAATCTCAGCTTAGCTTTTCCCCTTTAGGGAGTTCTTGGCCGCCTGCACCGTGTTATAGAGGAGCATGGTGATGGTCATGGGCCCGACCCCCCCCGGTACGGGGGTGATGGCCGCGCACTTCTGCGACACCTCGGCGAACTTGACGTCCCCCACCAGCCGGGTGCCGCTCTTGCTGGAGGAGTCCGGCACACGGTTAATCCCCACGTCGATCACCACCGCCCCCTCCTTCACCATGTCGGCGCCGATCATCTCGGGCTTGCCGACGGCGGCGACCAGGATGTCCGCCTGGCGGGTCACCGCCGCCAGGTCCCGGGTGCGGGAGTGGCAGACGGTGACGGTGGCGTCGGCCCCGGGGCGTTTTTGCAGCAGCAGGTTGGCCAGGGGCTTGCCCACCATGTTGCTCCTCCCCACCACCACCACGTGGGCGCCGGCGGTCCTGGCTCCCGAGCAGGCGAGCAGCTTCAGCACCCCGAAGGGGGTGCAGGGCAGAAAGCCCGGCTCCCCGATCATCAGCTTCCCCAGGTTGACCGGATGCAAGCCATCCACATCTTTATGCGGATCGATGCGGTACAGGATGCGGCTCTCACTGAGCTGCTGCGGCAGGGGCAGCTGGACCAGGATGCCGTGTATCCTCTCGTCCGCGTTCAAACGGTCGATGAGGGCGAGAAGCTCCTGCTCCGGGAGGTTTTTATCCAGAGTGTGCTGCCGCGAGTAGATGCCAATATCGTGGCAGGCCTTGTTCTTGTTGCGGACGTAGACCTGGGAGGCGGGGTTGTCCCCCACCAGGACCACGGCCAGGCCCGGGGTAACTCCGTGAACCTCCTTCAGCTCCCGGATTTCCCCGGCCAGCTCCTGGCGGATTTGTTGTGCGATCTTGTTGCCGTCGATGATCTGCGCAGCCATCATCGTCCCCTAATGATTTTCTTCATATTGGCCGTTTTTGCCCCGCGAAATCAACCCCAGGCTCCGATCCCCCCTCTGCCCTCAAGCAGCCGGCGCCTGAAGAAAAGCTCCTTGCGTTTGAGAAAGGGGAAGGGGACCTCGTAGGCTTCCTCGATGTTCCTGCGGGTGAACAGCTCTCCCGTGGGCCCCAGCCGGGGCGGGGCGCTCTTCGAAAGCAGCAGGAGGTAATCCGAGTAACGCTGCGAGATCTCCAGCTCATGGACGGAGTAGTACACGCTGAGGCCGTGGCTGCGGGCGTAGGCGCAGATGAATTCCATGGCCCGCCGCTTCTGGGCCTCCTCCAGGGCGAAGATCGGTTCGTCCAGCATGAGCACCCTGGAGCCGTAGAGCAGGCTGAAGGCCAGGATGACCCGCTGCAGCTCCCCCTTGCTGATCTCCTGGGTCTTGCGCGCGAGGAAGGTGCCCAGCTGGAAAACCTCGATCAGCTCCTCGAGGAAGGACGGTCGCTTCTCCTCCTGGTGGCCGTGGTCGTACACGGCGGCAAGCAGAGCCCGGATCGGCTCCTCGCTCTCGAACTCCAGGTTCTGGTAGACAAAGGAGACGTGCCGGTGCCGCTCCTCCTCGTCGCGCAGACGCCGGGTATCGATGCCCCGCAGGAGGACCCTTCCGCGGTTGGGAAGCAGTACTCCCCCGGCCAGCAGCAGCAGGGTCGTTTTGCCCGCGCCGTTCTGGCCCACCAGGGACACGATACCCGAGGGCAGCGCGAGGCTCAGATCGGCGAACAGCTCGCCGCCGCTTTCCGGGTAGCGGAAATGGACATGCTCCAGCTCGATCTCTGCCATTGCTTAAAAACCTGCGGCGGTGAAAGCCCCGGGGCCCCATCCGCCGGCATTGTACCTGAACAAACCGATTTGATGAACCCGCCGCCGCGGTGGTTCTTGCGTACAAGCGCAGGCGCGCGCAAAGGCCTTTCGCTCCGGCCCTTGACCTTCGGCCGAGATTGGGGCTATGACAGGAACATTCATGAGGCCTGAAGCATCCTTCATCTGGTTCGACCTGGGCTACACCCTGCTCTTCAAGCAAAGAGAGGCCGCCTACCTCAAGGCGCTCCAGGGTTTCGGCCTGGACGTCCCCCTGGAAACCCTCGAGCAGGAGTTTCACCTGGTGGACAAGCTCTTCATGAAGGAGCACCCGGGAGTCTTCGGCAAGGACCCGGATACCTTCATGCCCTGGTTCCTGGGCCTGCTGAACTACCGCCTGGGTATCCGCCTCAAGCTCTGCCCGCTCTACGCCCGTTTCCGGGAAGAGCAGAACTCTTACCAGCACACCTGGCTGCCTTATCCGCACCTGCCCCAGGTACTGGGGGCCTTGAAGCAGCGGGGCCTGCGCCTGGGCATCATCAGCAACTGGGATCTCTCGACGCGGAAGCTCCTGGATGATTATGCGCTTTCCGGCTATTTCGAATGCCTCATCATCTCCGCGGAGGTGGGGTATGAGAAACCGGACCCGCGGATCTTCAGGCTGGCCTTGAGGCGGGCCGGCGTTTCTGCCGCGCAGAGCCTGTACGTGGGGGACAACTTCTACTGTGATGCGCTCGGCACCCGGAAGGTGGGGATGGACTGCCTGATCGTCAACCGCTTCGGCGCCCTGGGGGTGGAGGAGATAACGGGTTACCCCATCATCCGTGACATCTCCCAGGTGGCGGATTACCTGGACGGGAAGCTGGCGCCCGAGACCGGCGAGAGTCTAGCTTAGGCGCTCCAGGGCTGCGATCAGGTTCCTCCTCGCCCGCGCCTCGTAGTGTTTCCGCAACCAAGCGGTCAGATAGAGGCGCGGCCTGCTCAGGAAGGACTCGAGGACTTGCCTCCTGGCCCGGCGATAGCTAGCCTCGCAGAGGAAGCCGTACTCCCGGCGGATTTTATGCTCGTAAGCCGCGAAGTCCTCCTCCCCCCTTCCCAGGATCGCCAGATCGATGTCCAGCAGCACCTCGAGGTCCTGCCGGTAGGGGCCTCCCGGCGGTGCCTGGGCGTGACCGGTGGCCGAGACGAGGGCCCAGATCTCATCCGCTTGCGCGGGCGGCAGTCCCATCCTGACCGCGGCCTGCCGGGCCAGCGCGGCGCTTTTAGCCTCGTTGTCTTGGGCTCCCGGTGCGTACACCGCGTCGTGATACCAGACTGCCATTTCGACGGCTACAGGGTCCACGCACAGGTTTTTGACCCGCTCGAGCTCCGCCAGGCAATCGAGCACGTGATCCCAGGTATGGTAATACCGTTGCGGCTCGCGGTAGCGAACATCCAGCGCGGAGAAAAACTCCATCGCCTCCCCCTGCGCCCGGGCGGTTTTCCAGAAGGCTTGCCAGCGCTCGAACTCTCTCATTTTCTGGCCATTTTAGCCGATTTCTCGCCCTCCGCCATTTGTTTTTCTTCTTTTTCCAGATAAAATGCAAAAGCACTCCGGATAGGACAAGAGAAATGGATTTCGCGACCTTGATGCTGAGGAGGCTGGGACGCCTCCTCCTGACCGTTGCTCTCATTTCCACGATTATTTTCTTCGTGATCCGCGTCATTCCCGGGGACCCGGCGCTGGTGATCGCCGGGGTGGATGCCAAGGCCGAGGACGTCGCCGCCATCCGCGCCAAGCTGGGTACCGACCGGCCCCTCGCCTCCCAGTACCTGGGCTGGATGCTGAGCGTGGCGCGCTTCGATTTCGGCACCTCCCTCATCACCGGCCAGCCGGTCACCCGGCTCATATTCGAGCGTTTCTCCCTGACCCTGGTCCTGGCCGTCTTGGGCATCCTCATCGCCATCCTCCTGGCCCTGCCCCTCGGCGTCCTGTCGGCGGTCAAGCGTTGGAGCTTTTGGGACTACCTGGGCATGGCCTTTTCCCAGATCGGCATGGCCGTGCCCAGCTTCTGGCTGGGCATCATGCTGCTCCTGCTGCTGGCGGTCAAGGTGCGGCTCTTCCCCCTGTTCGGCGCCGGCAGCCTCCGCCACCTGGTGCTGCCGGCCGTCTCCCTGGGTCTGGCCCAGGCGGCCGTCCTCCTGAGGCTCTCCAGAGCCGCGATGATCGAAGAGCTGGCCAAGGAATACGTGGTGACCGCCCGCGCCAAGGGGCTCACCGAGCGCATGGTCAAGTACAAGCACGCTTTGAAGAACGCCCTCCTGCCGGTCATCACCGTGGCGGGGATCCAGCTCGGCTACATGCTGGGAGGGGCGATCATCATCGAGCAGGTCTTTTCCCTGCCCGGGTTGGGGCGGCTCTTCCTGACCGGCATCTACCAGCGGGACTTCCCCCTGATCCAGGGAGGGGTGATGTTCGTGGCCATCGTCTTCTCCCTGATCAACTTCACCGTGGACCTCCTCTACAGCGTGCTTAATCCCAAGATAAGGATCGGCTGATGGCGGAAGCTGAGGGAGGGCGGCTGCTGGAGGTGAGGGATCTGGAGGTGAGCTTCGCGCAAACCACACGCAGCGGACCCCTAGGTCCACGCAGCGGACCGCTAGGTCCCCGCAGGGGGCCGCTAGGTCCACGCAGGGGACCCCTAGGCCCCCGCAGGGGAACTCCGGCTCTACGAGGGGTGGACCTCGAGCTGGCCGGGGCCGAGATACGCGGCCTGGTCGGGGAATCCGGCTCCGGCAAGACGGTCACTTCCACCTGCATCATGGGCCTGCTGGCCTCGCCCCCGGGAAGGATCGAGAGGGGGCGGATCATCTTCAAGGGCCGGGACCTGCTTTGCCTGCCGGCGCAGGAGATGCGGATGCTGAGGGGCAGGGAAATCGCCATGATCTTCCAGGAGCCCTCCCGCTACCTGAACCCTTCCTTCAAGATCGGGGAGCAGATCACGGAGATGCTTCGCCTCCATCTGGGGATGCGGAGGGCCGAGGCCCTGCATCGCGCCGAGGAGCTGGTGGAATGGGTGGGGCTGGGAGGGCGGAGGCGGGTGCTGCACAGCTATCCCCATCAGCTCTCCGGGGGCATGAAGCAGCGGGCCATGATCGCCATGGCCATCTCCTGCAACCCCTCCCTGCTGATCGCCGACGAGCCCACCACCGCCCTGGACGTCACCCTCCAGCTGCAGATCCTGAAGCTCATTCTCAGGTTGAGGGAGGCCTTGCGCATGGGCATCCTCTTCATCTCCCACGACCTGGGCCTGGTGCGCGCCGTGGCCGATCAGGTCTCGGTGATCTACGCCGGCAGGATCGTCGAGTCCGCCCCCAAGCAGCTGCTCTTCAACCACCCCCTGCACCCCTACACCCGGCTCCTGCTGCTGTCCATCCCCGCCGCCGCCAGGCGGGGGACGCGGCTGCGGGCCATCCCGGGCCGGGTGCCGGACGCGGAGCACATCCCGCCGGGATGCGCCTTCCACCCCCGCTGCCCCCTGGCCGAGGAAGTCTGCCGTACCCAGGCCCCCGAGACCCTGGAGCGCGAACCGGCGCACAGCGCCGCCTGCCACCTGGCAGACAAGAGATGGCCGGATTGATCGAAGCGCGGAGCCTGTCCAAGCGCCACCTCGGGGGCGGCCTGCTCAAGAAAGCGGGAACCGGAGTCCTGGCCGTGGACAGGGTGAGCTTCAGCATCGGCAGGGGGAGCGTTTTCGGCCTGGTCGGAGAGTCCGGGTGCGGCAAGTCCACCCTGGCCAGGGCCCTCCTTTACCTGGATCCACCTACCGCGGGGGAGGTTCTCTTCGATGGGACCCGGCTCGGCGGCCTCTCCCCCCGCCAGCTGCGGGTCTGCCGCAGGCGGATGCAGATCGTGTTCCAGGACCCCAACAGCGCCCTGGACCCGAAGATGCGGGTGCGCGACAGCCTGCAGGAGGGCCTGGTCAATCTGGGGATGGCCCCCAGGCAGCGCGAGCGGCGCGTGAGCGAGCTCCTCGAGCTGGTGGAGATTCCCCCCGCTCAAGGCGGCCGCTACCCCCACGAGTTCTCCGGGGGCCAGAAGCAGCGGATCGTGATCGCCCGGGCCCTGTCCGTTTCCCCGGAGTTCCTGGCGCTGGACGAGCCCGTGTCCAACCTTGATGTCTCCATTCAGGCCCAGATCATCAACCTGTTGTTGGATCTCAAAGAAAGGCTGGCCCTGACCTACCTTTTCATCTCTCACGATCTCAACCTGGTGGCCTACCTGAGCGACCGGGTGGCGGTCATGTACGGCGGAAGGTTGGTGGAGCTGGCCGATACGCCGGAGATCACGGCCCATCCCCTTCACCCCTACACCCTCAGGCTCTTTTACTCCGCGCCCAGCGCCGTGGCCGACCCCCAGGCCCTGGGGGCGCCTGCCGCGCAGCAGAACGGTGAGCTCTTCCCGAGCGGCGGACCTGAGGCGGGCTGCAAAGCGCAAGAGAGCAGGCCGACGTCCACCCCCAGGGGATGCCCCTACAACGGCCTCTGTAACGCCGGGGATCCGGCCTGCGCGCAGCTGGAGCCCGAACTGGTAGACGTGGGTGGAGGGCATCTGGTAGCCTGTCTCAAGGCGAGTACCCTCCGGAGGAGTGATTTATCCGGAGGTTAATCTTTTTTTGAACTCTGTTCAAAGGAGAAAACCATGAAAAGATCCGTCAACTTCGCCGCGGTCCTTGCGGCGCTGCTCTTAATGCTGCCCGCCGGGACACTCCCGGCCAAAGGGCAGGGGGAAGCCAAGGCCTTGAACTTCGCCCTTTCCGGAAATCCGGATACCCTGGATCCCCATAAGACGGCGGGGACACTGACCTTTCAGACCCTGAAGAGCGTCTACGATACCCTGGTGGAACCCGACCAGAGCGAGAAGCTCGTTCCGGCCCTGGCCGAGCGCTGGGAGGTCTCCGCCGACGGCCTGACCTGGACCTTCAGCCTGCGCCAGGGCGTTCTGTTCCACAATGGCGACAGGCTCACCGCCAAGGATGTGAAGGCGACCTTCGAGCGGATCAAGGCCAAGGAGACGGCTTCGCCGAAAGCGAACGAGTTCGCCGCCATCTCCGGTATCCAGATCCCCAACGACGCCATGGTGGTCATCAAGCTGAGCCAACCCTATGCGCCTTTCCTGGCCACGCTGGCCTCCGGCTGGGGCGCCATCCTGCCCAAAAGCCTGATCGATTCGGGACACGACTTCGCCGCTAAACCGGTGGGCACCGGCCCCTTCAAGCTGGTGGAATGGGTGCGGGACAGCCGCATCGTGCTGGAGAAGAACCCCGGCTACTGGCTGAAGGGCGCCCCCAAGCTGGAGAAGGTGATCATGAACATCATCCCGGAGCGCGCGGTGCAGGTGCAGGGCCTGCTCTCGGGCCAGATCGACGCGGTGGAGTTCGTGGACAAGGACGACCTGAAGATCCTGGAGGCTAACCCGGAGGTCAAGGTGGACAAGCAGCTCACCGCCCTGATCCTGGTGATGGGCATCAACTGCTCCAACCCGATCCTGCAGGACTTGAGAGTGCGCCAGGCGCTCAACTACGCCGTGGACAAGCAGCAGGTGCTGGACGTGGCCTACGGCGGCGGCAAAGTGATCGGCACTTTCATGGACGTGAGCAACGCCTTCTACAAGGATTTCACCGGCCTGTATCCCTACAACCCGGAGAAGGCCAAGAGCCTGCTTCAGGAAGCCGGAGTGCCCAAGGAGGCTTCCTTCGACCTTGTCCTGCCCCAGAACTACGAGCTGCACGTGAAGGCGGGACAGCTGATCCAGGAGATGCTCACCAGGGTGGGTTTGAACGTGAAGATCAAGCTGGTGGATTGGCCAACCTGGCTCTCCGAGGTATACAAGGCCGCCAAGTACGACCTTACCGTGGTCGGGCACACGGGCAAGCTCGACCCGGACGGCACCCTGGCCGGCTACGGGAAAAAAGACCGCTACGTGCGCTGGGAGAACCCCCGCGCCGCGGATCTCATAACCCAGGCGGCCAAGACCGTCGGCGGCGAGAACCGCAAGAAACTCTACGACGAGGCCCTGGAGCTCATGGCCAGGGAAGTGCCCTTCGTGTACCTGGGCTCCTCCTACCGCTACGTGGCCTTCAGGAAGAGTGTGGTGGATTTCCGCATGACCCCGAAGCTGGACACCTTCGACTTCCGCTGGACCGAGCTCAAGTAGATGCGAGGCCGCCGCAGCGGGAAAACGCTCTTTATCCTCGCCATCTTTTTCCTGGCCATTCTGGGAGCCGCCGCCCTGGCGGCTCCCTGGATCGCCCCCCACAATCCCACCGCCCAGGACCTGTCCAGGCGCTTCTCGCCTCCGGGAAGGCAGTTTTTCCTGGGCTCCGACGACTTCGGCCGTGACCTCTTGAGCCGGATCATCTTCGGCTCCCGCTCGGCCCTGCTGGTGGGGATAGTCGCCGTTTCCATCGCCACCCTCCTGGGCACGATCGTGGGCCTGGCGGCGGGCCTCGCCCCCGGTGCGGTGGATAACCTACTCATGCTGTTCATGGACAGCCTGCTCTCCTTCCCCACCGTGCTGCTGGCCATCACGGTGGTCTCCTTGCTCGGTTACGGCCTGGCGCAGGTAATGCTGGCCATCGGCGTCATCTACAGCCCCGTGTTCGCCCGGCTGGTGCGCGCCGAGACCCTGGCCATCAAGACCGAGGAGTACGTCGAGGCCTCCCGCTCGCTGGGCAGCCCCCTGGTGAAGATCGTCTTCCGGCACATCCTCCCCAACCTGGCGGGCAAGGTGATCGTGCAGGGCTCGGTGACCTTCGCCCTGACGGTGGTGATCGAGGCCTCCCTATCCTACCTGGGCCTGGGCACCCAGCCCCCCACACCGAGCTGGGGGCTCATGCTCAAGGACGCCCGCAACTACCTCGTGCAGGCCCCCTGGATGGCCCTCTACCCCGGGCTCATCCTGGCCCTCACGGTGCTGTGCTTCAACATCATCGGCGACACCCTCTCCGAGCGGCTGAACCCCAAGCTCCGCTAGGCAGGGAAAAAGCTAAAGCTGTGAAAATCGGAATCCTGGCGGACATCCACCTGGACCTGAACGGGCCCTGGCGCGACGGGATCATCGAGGGACTGTGCCGGGCCGCCGAGAGGCGCGGGGTAGAGGTGATGGTGATCCCCGGGGACGTCTCCTCCAGCTTCGAGCTGACCCTGCGCAGCCTGGAGGCCATCCAGGAGCGCTCGGGGCTGCGCTGTCTCTTCGTGCCCGGAAACCACGACATTTGGAACCAATCCCACCCGGAGATGGACGCCTGGCAGACGTACGAGGCCCTGAAGGCTTTTCCGGGCAACCTGGCGAACGGGCCCCTTTCCCTGGAGGGTGGATGGACGGCGGTGGGAGACCTGGGCTGGTACGATTACTCCTTCGGCTCCCGCGGACACGCAGGGGAGGAGTTCGGCCGCATGCAGTACGGGGAGCGGATCTGGCAGGACAGGCTGTACGCTCCCTGGGGCGGGCCGGCGCCGGAGATACACGGCTTCTTTTACCGCAAGCTGGAGGGCCAGCTGCGGGCTTTGCGGGGCGGGAAGATCCTTCTCGTCACCCACGTCCTGCCGCGGGCGGAGTTTACCGTGCAGAACCCGGGCCCCATGTGGGGCTACCTGAATGCCTTCCTCGGCAGCGCCGCCTACGGCGAGCTCGCCCTCGCTTACGGCGTGCGCTACGCCCTTTGCGGTCACGTGCACTACCGCCGCAGGGTCAAGGTCGAAGCCACCGCCTTCATCTGCTCCTGCCTGGGCTACACCAGCGAGTGGAAGGGCTCGGGCGGCCCGCTGGAGGAAGTAGCCGCCGCCCTCACGGTGGTGGAGCTGGACGGAGACGGGGAACAGTCCCCTCCCGAAGCAGGCCCCGGATGCCCATCGCCCTGGCCTTATCCGCGGTAATCGTTTCGCTAAGACATATTTCACCGGGCGATGAAGGGCGAAAAAATCATTTTCCTTCCCCTTGTCCTTGACTTACCTCCTCCCAGGCCTTAGAGTGTTTTCTTGATACAAGAAAGGAAGGGAGGTTACCAGATGAAAAGAGCTTTTCTATTTACCGTAATCCTTCTTCTCACAGGCACGTTCCTGTTTGTAGGCTGCGCGAAAGAGAAGAAGGTCACAGCCAAGTACAAGATCGGCCTGGTGTTCGACATCGGCGGGCGAGGGGACAACTCCTTCAACGACTCGGCTTACCGGGGACTGAAGCAGGTGGCCGAGACCTACAAGGGCACTATCCAGGGGGATCCGGACAAGGTTAACTTCGGCAGCGAGGTGGAGCTGAAGTACCTGGAGCCGAAATCCGGCGGCCAGGACCGGGAGCAGCTGCTGCGGGCCCTGGCGGAGGAGGGCTATTCCCCCATCTTCGCCGTAGGCTTCCTGTTCACCGAGTCGGTGGCCAAGGTGGCCAAGGACTTCCCCAAGACCCATTTCGCCATCATCGACGGCTGGATCCCCGACCTGACGGATGCGAGCAACATCACCTGCCTGGCCTTCGCCGAGCATGAGGGCTCGTTCCTGGTGGGCGCGATCGCGGGCTTGAAGAACCAGAAGGGGAAGATCGGCTTCATCGGCGGCATGGACATGCCCCTGATCCACAAGTTCCAGGCCGGCTACATCGCCGGGGCCCTGTACGTGAACCCGGCCCTGCGCAACCAGAAGATGGTCCTGGCCCAGTACATCGGCAAGGAGCCCTCGGCCTTCAACGACCCGAAGGCGGGCAAGGATATCGCCTCGAACTTCTACAAGCAGGGGGCGACGATCATCTATCACGCCGCGGGCGGCTCCGGCGACGGCCTGTTCCAGGCCGCCGAGGAGAACAAGAAACTGGCCATCGGTGTGGATTCCGACCAGGGCCTGATCTACGCCTCCGCCAAGGAAGAGGCCACCAAGGCTAAGGGAAAGTGGATCCTGACCTCCATGCTCAAGCGAGTGGACAATTCCGTGTTCCTGACCTGCAAGGACTCCATCGACAAGGGCAAGGTGGCCGGCGGATACCGCTCCTTCGGCCTGAAGGAGGACGGCGTCGGCTACGCATTGAACGATTTCAACAAGGCGGAGCTGGCCGACGTTCAGGCCAAGGTCGAGGAAATCAAGGCCAAGATCATCGGCGGCGAGATCAAGGTGCCCGACGACGATGCCAAGCTGGCCGAATACGTCAAGGCGCTGAAATAAGCGCCACGAAACTTTGAGGCGGGAGCTGATGCTCCCGCCTTTTTTTGCGCCGGCCGCGCGCGGCAAGGAGAAACGGAAGGCGAGCCATGTCCGAGAGCCTGTTGGAAATGAAGGAGATCACCAAGCACTTCCCCGGGGTGGTGGCCAACGACCGGGTCAGCCTGAGCCTGCTCGCCGGTGAGATCCACGCCCTGGTGGGGGAGAACGGGGCGGGCAAGACCACCCTCATGCGCATCCTCTACGGACTGTACAAGCCGGATGGGGGAAGCATCGCCGTCAAAGGCAGGACGGCGTCCATCCGGGGGCCGAGGGACGCGATCCGCCTCGGCATCGGCATGGTGCACCAGCACTTCATGCTCCTGCCGCCGTTTAGCATCCTGGAAAACGTCATCCTCGGCGAGGAGACGCAGAAGCTGGGCGTGCTCTCCCTTAGCCAGCCGCGGCGCAGGATCAACCGCATCATGGAGGACAACAAGCTCTCCCTGGACCTGGAGCTCAGCGTCGAGGAGATCCCGGTGGGGCTCCAGCAGCAGGTGGAGATCCTCAAGATCCTCTACCGAGGGGCCACCATCCTGATCTTCGACGAGCCGACCGCCGTGCTCACCCCCCAGGAGGTGGACGAGCTGTTCAAGGGCTTCCGCGAGATGAAGCGGCAGGGCAAGGGTATCATCTTCATCAGCCACAAGCTGGACGAGGTGCTGGAGATCGCGGACCGCATCACCGTGATCCGGCAGGGCAGGATCGTGCAGAGCCTCGAGCGGAGCGAGGCCACCAAGTCCCGCATCGCCGAGCTGATGGTGGGCAAGCCGGTGCTCCTCGAGGTGGAGCGAGGACCCTTCCATCCGGGTGCGACGGTGCTCGAGGTCCGGGAGCTCACCGTCAAGAGCCCTCTGGGCGTCGCGGTGCTGAACCGGCTCAGCCTCCAGGTCCGGGCCGGCGAGATTTATGGGATAGCCGGCGTAGAGGGCAACGGCCAGTCCGAGCTGGTGCGGGCCGTGGCGGTGGGCGAGGAGATCGTCGGCGGAGACATCCTTCTCGCCGGCCAGAGCATCAAGAGCTGGAGCGTGCGCAAGCGCAAGGAGGCCGGCATCGCCCACATCCCCGAGGACCGGCAGAAGTTCGGGCTCCTGCTGCCCTTCTCCGTGGCCCAGAACCTGATCCTGGGCAGGCATTACCTGCGGCCGTACTGCACTCCCCTGCAGGTGATCGATGCGGCGGCCATCCGCGCTTCGGCGCGAGAGATTATCGCCCGGTTCGACATCCGCACCCCCTCCGAGGATACCCCGGCCCACGCCCTTTCCGGAGGCAACCAGCAGAAGGCGGTGGTGGCCCGGGAGCTGTCCGCGGAGCCGAAGCTCCTCATCGCCTCCCAGCCCACCCGCGGGGTGGACATCGGCGCCACCGAGTTCATCCACCGGCAGCTGCTCAAGGCCCGCGACCAGGGCAAGGCGGTGCTGCTGGTGTCGGCGGACCTGGACGAGGTGCTTTCCCTCTGCGACCGCATCGGGGTGATCTTCAAGGGCAGGATCATCAAGGAGTTCGACCACGAGAGCGCGGAAAAAAAGGAGGTGGGATTCTACATGATGGGGGAGAAGGAACATGCAGAGGCGTAAATACAGAATCGACAAGTACGGTCTTATGGAGATAGTCTCCCCCTTTCTCGG
>Ga0315280_10001421_pt1 | contig 41342 bp, 38 predicted proteins | sample YL17G06_40_MG_FD_203697 | JGI IMG/M metagenome (GOLD analysis project Ga0315280, IMG submission 203697) | Sediment microbial communities from Yellowstone Lake, YNP, Wyoming, USA - YL17G06_40 | ecosystem: Environmental > Aquatic > Freshwater > Lake > Sediment | place: USA: Wyoming | collected...
TTCTTCAACATGAAGCCCTTTATGGATCACGTCTGAGAACCAGCCCTTACCCGCATACCAAGGATTGTCGATGTTGCAGACTAGTATGCCGCCTGACCTTAGGGCGCGGTAGATCTGGCGCAGAGTCTTCACAACATCATCATCGTCTGGGAGGAGGAAGAGTATGTAGAGTGCAAGCACTGCGTCAAACTCGTTCTGATACTCTAGTCTCGTGGCATCACCCTGCAATAGCTTCAGGGAGACTCCTTCGCGTTTGGCTCTGGCCTTGGCTATCTGGACTCTTTCAGGAGTGTAGTCTTGTCCAGTGCATCGGTAGCCTCGGTGCGCTAGCCCGACTATGTGTCGGCCGTTTCCACACGCAACGTCCAATACGTCCCTAACTTGATGGGTTGCATGTGTGCGGAAGGCAGATTCAAGGAAGTCGAGCTGACGTTTTGTGATCTCAGCGGCTCGTCGCTGTCGCTGAGCCAGGAGGTCTTCGTAGTAGGCTAGGTGAGTGTAGTAAGCGCGAGAGGCTCTTAGAACAGTCTCCCTTGTGTTTTCGTTTCGGCCCATGATGTCAGGTCTGATTCCGCTCAGGATATAAGATTTCTTAGGAGCAGCAGATTAAAAATCGTGGGCCAGTGGTTTACGAAAAGAGGGAAGACTATTTAGTTGTCATCACATTTTATCCTGTTAGGCGGAAGCGTTATGGCGTATGAGATGAAGTATCGTGAGGACGCTGATGTGCTCACTGTCATACTCAGGGAGAAAGGTAAGCTCTCGCATGCGGAAGAGGTAGGTGACATCATAGTTCACTTTGGCGATGATGGTAGACCTCTCTTTATGGAGATATTGAAGACCAGTAAGATAGTTCCTCTCATGGTTGAGAGCCTGGCAAAGAAAGAAGTAACTGTAGCCTAATCGACTCTGAAATTGAAGTGCGAACCAGTCAGAATCGCATTTGCCGGGTTGTTCCTCCTTCCGGCGCCGTTGCTCTTGCTCTGTGGAGTGCGTGCCGCGTTGTTGGCTCCTTGTATTTGGAGCCAAATGTGAATTCGAATCAAATATGTCTGACATAGGCTCTCAGAGTATCTAGTTTATGTCACCATAAACTCTCTAGTGCGCGCATTTTTTCACAAAGCCTTGATGGTCTGCAGGATCGCGAGTACTCCGGCTTCTCTGGCTCTTCTCTCAAGGTACTGTTTATCCAGTTTGTTTTCTTGTCTGACCAGCACGCTTTTTACGTCTTGTTCGTCGGTCACTCCCCTGTCGGGTCTGGCCAGCTTGTTAACTATGAAATCCTCTGCGGAGACAACCCACGCCAGAGTGTTCGCGTCCAGTCTGACTTTCTGTCTTCTTCTGAGGTTTTCATCGTCAAAGACAATGCCGTCAGGCTTCAACCATAGTTCTATTTCTACTTTCTCTTTTCGGTCCACAACAAGGATCAGGGGGTTGTTTGGGGACTTGATAGTTGGGTCGAAATCTGCTGATTGTAGCAGATCAAGCAGCCGGTTTAGTTGTTCGCCGGTTTTGATTGCCACGGCCACGTTAACGGCGACTGTTGTTCGGATTCTTCCGTAGAAGGGAAGAGCGTAGCCCCCAATTATCATGTAGGGGACTTTTTTGTCTTCAAACAGTTTCAGAAGTCTGTGAAGAGACCTTAATATTGCGGGCAATCGTGTTCAGCTCCATGAAGATTTGGAAGGGTGAATGACCGTTTGCAACGAGTCTGCTGGCGTATGCTGCGTCTTTCGCTGCGTGGTCTAGGTCTTCTTTTCTCGCTCTGAGCGGTTTGGTTCTTAGTTTTCTGTAGGTTTCAAGGAACTCGAAGCCGAGAGGCGTGCACGTTACGCTCTTTCTGGGTCTACCTCGCTTCGAACCTGCGACTTGTTTGATCTCGATGAGCTGCTCTTCGTTCATCTTTCTTAATAGGCCAACGACGTTCGATGTTTTCCATTTTAGTGTCCTAGTTAAGTCTCTGACGCCGCTGGCGGTCGATGCTGCGGCTTCAAGTATTTGAGCTCGTTGATCCGAAGACATTTTGTTTCCCTTTTGGAAACTTATTCACTTTATACGTGAAACAGCCTCTATTTAAACACAGCGCAACATGGTTCTGCGAAAAAGCGCGCGCACGCGTGCCAGGATGAGACCAAGGCGATAGAACTCGTAACGAGCGCGATTGAGAGACGCAATTTTGAAATATGTCAAGAAATATCCTACTAGAGTTTGGGGGAAGAAGCCCATGTCTCATTGGACAGAAGAACTTTTCGTGAATCATCCTGAACTCTTTGTTAAAGCTTTAGAAGAACGCGTTTCAATTGCAGGCGATGAGGTTGACGTTTTTCTGAAATATCTTGGTGAGGAGGGATTTAAGCCTCGAAGAATCTTGGATCTTAATTGTGGCATTGGTAGACATTCAATCGAGCTTGGAAAAAGGGGCATAAGTGTTCTTGGAACTGACCTGTCGGCATACTATATCCAAATCGCCAAAAAACGTGCAAAGAGGCAGCGAGTCACCGGCAAAGTGCATTTCAAAGTGGCGGACATGCGCAGGATCGGTGCAGTGCTTGCCGGAGAGAAATTCGACGGTATCATTAACCTCTTCACTTCTTTTGGATTTTACGATGATGAGACTAATGCTGATATTCTGCGTCAGTGTTGCGGTCTTGTTCGGTCCGAAGGTTTTTTTGCCTTGGAGATCATGAATAGAGATTGGATTGTTAAAAACTTTCAGCAGTGTGGATTTTCTCGCTATGAGAATCTGATAGTCTTGGAAGACAGGGCATTTGATGCGAAAACTTCACGCGTAGCGACCACGTGGACTTATCTAGTTCAAAGAGACGACAAAAACTTCTCCCTAGAAAAGCAGGTTACGATAGACACTCGCCTCTGGAGCCTTCACGAACTGATTGACATTTTCGAGAAAACGGGCTGGAGATTCAAGGCGGTTTATCCTGGACTTGGGCGACGGCAAGGAGATGTCCCGCCAACGGAATTACAGCGTTTATTCTTCATCGCCATGAAGCCGGCACTCGGGAAGAAACGCGCGGCATAGAAAAACTGGAACTGTTCAGCGTGCGCACTTCAACCGTAATGCTTTTTCTGTGGCACTATGAATCTAATGTTCCACTATCCAACTTAACAACACACGTCCACAATATATTTGCAGCGCGGGTGGGTTGAGACAAAAGCGTGGTGAGGGGTATGGGCGGTTGGAGGTCGATGTTGAAGGCAGATCCGACGGAGTGGTTGCTGGGTGAGGGCAATCCCTCAGTGCGATATTTCACGCTGACCGACGTTTTGGAGAAGAACAGGAGCAGTCTGGACGTGGAAGAATCGAAGAGAGCCATCATGCAGAATGGTGCGGTGCCCAGAATCCTCGCGAAACAGAAGAGCGGTGGCTATTGGGGAATTGCTGAGAACTTCTACGTCAGAGGCAAGTACAAGGGAACGGTCTGGCAACTCATGGTTCTGGCGGAGCTTGGAGCAGATTCAGGAGAAGAGCGCGTGAGAAAGGCTTGCGAATTCATTCTAGACAATTCTCAGGATCGAGAGAGCGGCGGTTTTTCCTATATGAGCGCTTCAAGTGGTGGAGGAGCGCATAACAGGGTGTTGCCGTGTCTGACGGGTAACATGGTTTGGAGCCTGATTAGACTTGGCTATCTGGATGATGCTCGCGTTCAGAGAGGAATAGAATGGATCACAGCGTATCAGAGGTTTGATGATGGAGTGGAAGAGGCGGCGAAGGGTTGGCCTTACGACAAGCATGAAACGTGCTGGGGAAAGCACAGCTGTCATATGGGAGTGGTCAAGGCTTTGAAGGCTCTGGCAGAAACCCCCGCAGATAAGAGATCTGACAGTGTGAAATGCACGATTGAGAAGGGAGCTGAGTACTTGCTTAAACATCATGTTCACAAGAGAAGCCATGACCTGACTCGCGTGTCTAAGGCTGAATGGTTGCGGTTTGGTTTTCCGTTGATGTGGAACACTGATGTCTTGGAGATTTTGGGCATTTTGACGAGGCTGGGCTATCGTGACAGTCGTATGCAGGAGGCTTTGGATTTGATCGTTTCAAAACAGGACGAGAATGGCAGGTGGAGGCTAGAACGCAGTTTCAACGGACGTTTTCAGGTAAACATAGAGCAAAAGGACAAGCCAAGCAAGTGGATTACGTTGAGCGCGCTCAGAGTCTTGAAACGATTTTACGCTAAGTGAGCTTGCGCGGGGTTTTGCAAGCAAGTTTTCTTTGTCATTAGGTACTCATTGATTGCCCTTGCGCGCGCTTTGTCTGTAGTACGGTGGCTAGACCTTCGCCCAACTTTGGGTTAAGAGACGTGCCCTTCGGGCGGTTGTTGAGGATTTTTCAACGTGAGCTCTAAAACTGCAGTTTTCTAGTAGGGCCTTCTCTCACGTCACCGGCCAGTATGAGGGCGGTTCTTTCAGGTCTGGATATTTCTGCGACGTTCTCTTTGAATTCGTTGAAGTCCAGTGTTTCGAGTTGCGTGATCAGTTCGTCCCATGAGCAGTGTCCTCTTCTGAGGGTTTCCCATGCGCCTTGGAGTGTTCTGTACATCATTGTGCTGTCGATGTTTGTTGTGAGTTGGCCGATTGCGTGGTTGTGGGCGTTTCCGAAGTGTTCCTTGAACTTGTCTGTGTCTTCTCTCAGCTCGCTCAGTGCTTCTGTCAGGATCTTTAGGACTTTCTTTGCTTTGTCTGGCCGAGTGGCGAAGGTTGTGAACAGCATGCCGGCTTCCTTGTAGCACGGTGTGATCGTTCGGAGTTTGTCGGTGAGCTGTGCTTCTAGAACCAGCCGTCGACGCAGTATTGATGATTGGCCGGAGGAGAACATGGACCCGAGAATCTGAAGCGATGCCCTTTCTTCGGCAGAGCCTGTTGGGCCGCTTAATGCCAGACCGACTTGGAGAAGCTTAGTCGGGCGGCGAAGCTCCGTTGCTGAAGGCCCTCGAGGCTGAAACTTCTTGTAGGAAACGGCTGAGCCTTTCACGCTTCTCGTCCAGTAGTCGTGACCATTCACGCAGTCAATTAGTTTGTCCAATGTCAGGTCGCCTGAGACCCATACGACCGTGTTGGGCGGGCTGTAGAGGGAGCGGAAATAATCGTGCATTTTGGAGTGTGTTATGGCTTTTATGGTTTCTTCGGAACCGATCACCGTTGTAGACAGAGGATGATCTTTAAACAGGGTCAGTGTGGCGGTTTTTTCAACGAGGTAGTCAGGGTTGTCTTCGCTGATGAAGTATTCGCTGAGGATGACGCCTCTTTCGCGTTCAAGCTGTTCAGGTTCGATGGATGCCTCGGACAAGAGGTGCAGCCAGAGGTCAAGCACTCTGATTGAATATTTCTTGGGGCATTCTGCAACGTATATCGTTGCATCGACATCGGTCCACGCGTTGTTTCTGGCGCCGAGCTTCTCAAAAGTCGCGTCAACGCTCTTGACGGTTCTTGTTCCTTTGAAGATCATGTGCTCAAGATAATGAGAAATTCCGGATACATCAGGTTCCTCAGTGCGACCTCCTACTGGGAAACCGACGGCGACGCCCGCCGACTTTGCCTTGGGCAATTTTTCCAGGACTAGTTGCAGTCCGTTGGAGAACTTGTGAGTTTCAGTGTCCGTCATTCTGTTCCCTCTCTCAGTATTTCGGCGAGGTTTTTCATGCTCGGCGGTTTGCCTGCGATGCTGAGCGACACTCGGGAGCTGGTGAGAGATTTTTCGGCGACTTTTCTGATGTTTTCAGGCGTGACTGCTTCGATTTTCGACATATAGGATTCAGGGTTTGTTTCTGCTCCTCGGAAAAGGTTCAGAGCCAGCCAGGTAGAGGCTCGAGAGGGCACTTCCAGCATTGTTTCGATGACTTGTCGGTGCAGGGTCTTCAGTTCTTTCAGGCTTTTTTCGGGCACGGCCTTGTCGCGTAAGTCTGTTATACACTTGAGCGTGAGACGAAGCGCTTCCGAGACTTTTTCGTGCTTCACACCTGCATGAGCAGTCAGTAAGCCGCAGTCTCTGAGGGCGAAGAGCCTTGAGCCTGGGAAGTATGTTAATCCTCTCTTTTCACGAAGCTCCTTGAACAGGGTTCCAGCGTAATGCCGCTCGGAGCCTAAACAGTCCTCGAGAAGCAGCAGCGCTGGGTAATCGGGGGAAGAAGCACCTGCAGTCACCCCTCCCACGGTGAAGGTTGTCTGCTGTGCTTGAAGCATGGTTCGGAAAACGTTGAATTCTCGCCTGGGACTTGGCGTGATTTTTTCTGGTGACGGTTTGAGTGAAACCTTTTCAAACGAAGAAGTGGCCCAGTCGACGAGCGTTTCTTCTCTTTGCTTGCTCACTATGGATATGACAAGCGGCGCGTTCCGTCTTGTTTGTTCGTCAAACTCTTTCAGCGTTTTAGGCGTTATCTTCTCTATCGTGTTGGGGTAACCTGTAACGGGGTGGCCTAGAGGGTTCCGTGGGAATGCTGCTTCCCAGACGTTTGTCATCGACGCTGTCATCGGGTCTTGCATGACTTTCTCGTACGCGAGTCTTTGGGAAGCCTTTTCTTTGTCAAGTTCTGACGTTGGAAAAGAGGGAAATGCGTACAGTTCAGCGAGGAGTTTGATGCATTTTTCCAATTTCTTGGAAGGAACTTGGGCGCGGAGGAGCATATAGTCACGGTCAGTCACAGCCTCGACCGTTGCGCCTATGCGGTCCATGGCCGCCTGCAAGGCCAGAGGGTCAAGTTTTGATGTCAACCTCAAACGCGTAGAGTTGTCTATGCACGCGCAGCCTTCTACTGGGTCACTGTAGGAACCTCTTCCGACGAGAAGCACAACTGATGCAGAACGCAAAAACCCGTTGGAAAGAGCAGCAACCTTGACCCCTTTTGAAGTCTCCCTGACCAGAACTGGAAAAGTGACCACCCGCCATCTTTTGTTGAAGCCTTTCCTCTAAAAGCTTTTCTCCAGCCATGTGACTTGCTTGTTTCTATACTTAGCTCCTACATGGCGTTACGTTGAGAAGGTGACGCGCTTCACGGCAGGAACCGTAACTGGTGAAGTGAAAGCTTTCTAAAGCGCGCGTCATCTAAAGAGTCTAAAGACTTTCTTATACCAAGGTGTCATTTTGTCTTGTATAATCTGACAGAGTTGCGCGGTAAAAATCTGAGGATTGTTGAAGACGTCTTCATTGCGGATTCGAAGTATTTGTATGCCCCGCTTGGCCAGGTTTGAGTCTCTTGTTCTATCGTATGTTTCACGGCCGTAGTGTATGTCTCCATCCACTTCTATGCCTAGCCTCAATGTCGGACAGTAAAAATCTAGGATGTAACCATATGCAACGAACTGTCTGTGGAAGATGTGTTTAGGGAAATTCGGCATCACTTGACTTCTCAAAAGTTCCCACATGTGCGCCTCAGCTGGTGTCGGGTTGAGCTGCATCTCAAAGGCTTTGTCGAATTTGTAAGAAGCACTCCTTCGGCGACGATACATACCTAACCTAACTCTCTAGTTCACGCCATTGGGTTGTGCTTGGAAGGCAAGAAAGCATTTATGAAGCCTGAATTCTGAACGGAAATAAGTGGAGCGGACGCCACCTGAACGCGCGTGCTCCACCAGAGCCGCAACAGAAATCTGGCAAAGTCTTCCCAGTTAATACGCGTTTTACTCTATGACTATTTTACCTGTTTCTCCTATCCGTGCTACTTGCCAGTCGTATTTGTTTTGGATCACTACTCTCCTAATTTGGTCGCGTATAGGTTCGATTGAGGAGCAGTTGTGCTCTCTTGTGAGTAACATTATGTCACTTATTGTTCCTTGACTGTTCATTCCCTCAGCATAATGGTGACGCGTGACAGACTTGACTTTGACTATCACCTGCCTGACTCCGATTTCCCCAAGGTTTCGACTAAAACCTACGTCGGTGACGCAAGGAGCCTGAATCTCATTCAAAACGGTGGCATAGACCTTGTGGCTACGCATCCTCCTTATGCAAACATAATCGCCTACTCGGGCAAGAAAAACAATGTTCAGGGGGATCTGTCTTTGGCTCGCAGTCTTCAAGGTTATCTGGATGGAATGAAAGAGATTGCAAGAGAGAGTTACCGTGTTCTGAGGCCTGGAAGAATGTGTGCGATTCTGATCGGGGACACGCGAAAACATAGACACCACGTTCCCATCGCCTTCAGAGTGATGCAGGGCTTCTTAGAAGCTGGTTTCATTCTGAGAGAAGACATAATGAAGTACCAGTGGAAGACGAAAACTACCAGAGAGAAGTGGCAAGGTCTTTCAAAGGTGGCGGAAGAATGCTGGGTCGACATTGACAAGGGAGAAAAGAAAGGACGTTACACAGATTTCCTCCTTCTCTCGCATGAACATCTGTTCATATTCCGGAAACCTGAAACAGGAGAAGACACCTCAGAACTAAAAAGCAGCATGAAGTCATAGCCTGCTTGGTGAAGACAGGATTGCATGATCTTGGCAAAGTGTACTTTCACGGTGGAAAGAGGTATAGCCAATATCCGATTCCGATGGTGGATAAGATGGATATCGAATGCGAAGAGCCATTAAATAATCTGCATTTCGGAAAGCAATTTTCTTGCACAAAACCGATTATTGCTTGGAGACTCGAGTGTGATGTCCGTGTTCACAAGAGAAACGACAAAGCAAGCATATGTCTCAGGTCCTTGTACCCTCCTGAAATTGTTAAGAGTATTTTAGAAGATGATCGTCTCCTTCGATCGATGACCTGTTAACCGCCCCCTATCAGAACGTTATGGGCGTCCCCTAGAAGCGTAAAGAATAACGAATATGGGACAACATTTCGTCTGCCTTCTTTCCATACGTTGAGAACATTGTGACTCTCCAGAACCTTTTCGAATATTTTAGTTGCTTCCATCAGTGGAATGCTACGACCTCTTTTAAATGATTTGTTTCTAGCGATATCGGATGTTTCCTTCATTATGTCAGCGCCTTCTTCATTGGAAATTGCTCCAATTGTCCAAAGGTAGTCAAGGTTGTCCCTCATCCATCCAACTTTTCTTGCCTCGAAGACAAGCTCTGAGAAATCTGTCAGTTGCTTGCGCCTCACAATATCATCTGCATATGAAAGGATTCTTCCCAAAAAAGCTCCAGCTTCCTCAGCGGGTATTGGAAAAATAGAAGCTAGAATTGCAGAAACTCCTCTCTCTAACAAATGTGCTGGCAAACCGCCAAAGAAAGCAGAACAAGATGCAGTTTCGCAACCGATCAAAAACATTATTGGGGGAATCTTTCTAGTCTTCCCTAAATCGTTGAACGATAGACGGTCATCCCTAAAGATTAGTTCTCCCACGTCTTTTTGATCATTGTATGAACTATGCCCGAAATAGATAAGAATCTGCGATTTGGTTGAATTCATGGCGGAAATGAATTCGTCTTTGCTGAGGACTGTTTCAGTCTTGAAGTTCAAGCCTATACTTCTGGAAATTGATTGGAAGTGCTGGAACTCATTATAAACCTTGTCGTCTTTATGTATTGAGTTCAACAGCAACACGTTCTCAAGAGACTTCATCTTTTCTCCCACAAAACCTTTCTTTAGTGTCTGATTGTAAAAGCTAAATGTAGACCCTAAAGGCGTTATAGGGATTCTAGTAGTTGGGAACATTTGAGATATTGCCATGCCGTTTCCAAATTGAGCAAACTCAAATGGTAGGTCAGATACAATAGTGATGTTTGAGGGGTTTGTCGTTTCAATCGCGTTCATGTATACCTGAGGAATGTGCGAGCCCAAACGTGTTTGAACATAACGAAATCTTTCTCCGATGGTCATTGTCCATTTGATATTTTCTCTCTCAGAAAGCAATCCCAGACCTACGTAAGCACGAAGCGCCAAAAAATCTTCGAACAATGAAGAGGGAGCTGTAGTGGATTTTAGAACTGGGGAAAGTCTCCTCGATGCTAGGAGTCCAATGAGATTTGTGAGAAACTTATTCTCAGCCAGTCTTGTGTTGGCGAGTTCTGCAGCAATTTTCTCTGTAACCTTGTTTAACCTGTCTTTACTAACTAGGATTTCTCTGCCCCCGAGCAAAATCTGCTCAATGATATAGTCCAGTTTATCCCTATCAGCGACTGGAACGGTTTTTTGAAGTTCCGAGACGAGCTTCCTGCGACAAGCCGAGTTAACGGTCGGAACCAAGAGGATTGTCTCGTTTCTTGAATAGATCTTTTCAGTTTCCCTAAGAGCTATTTCTTTGAGATGAGAATATTTCCTTTCTTTCTCTTCTCTAGACATCTGAGGCAATTGCGACAGAAACTCCTTGACTGTCTTCTCAATGAGGAGAAAATCTCTTTTGGGATGAATCACTTGCTCTTTGCAAGCAACTCCTGCTATGATGTCAACAAGTCTTTCAGCTAGTATTTCCTTCATAGAATCTGTGTTTGATTTGTAGGCTTCCTCAGTTTGCAGAGGAGGAGATTCCTCAATACTTAGGAAGTTTGGAAACTTGCCTCTGGTCTGGGCCATGACAATTTCGTTTGCGTTGCACAAAACATTTGAGGTCACGTTTGTTTCTGGAAGAAAAGACTTCGCGAGGCAAAATGACTCAGAAAACTCCATCGAGATACTTTCATCAGAAAAATCTTTTTCCTTGCGCGCAGTGAATAGGTCAATCAGCTCTCTATAGCAACGCCGATAGACTTCGGGCCTCGATTGACCAGCTTTGTATTGTACGACGCGCACATTATTCTTGCGTTGAAAATAGCTTCCCATGTTCGCATTGTCAGTTACAAGAATTGATGGTGTTGCCTCGGTTGAGCATCCATCTATCAGGCCAGTTGAGAACTCTTTTCGAGCAAGAAAAAGCTTATCTGGCAACTTCGCTAGTGAAATACGATCCTTCAAAAGGATTTCAACGTCCTTTTCTGAATAGAAGTTTATCAAAGGAACTAGACCCAAAGAATGTCGAGGACGAACCCACCCATGAGTGAGATCCAGCGGAGAACTAGGTAAGATTGCTGCCAACTCAAGAAAGTCTCTTGAACGGGCTGCTCCGAGAGGGAGTATATTGAACGGAGTGGCCCTGCCTGCATTTTCCTCTTTTTCTATGAAGAATGTGAGAACCAACTGAAATACACTATGATAAATTCAATTTTATATCATATAAGTCCTACTGAATCACAGGCGCAAGTTCTCGGATGGTTTTAGAGCGAGCACAATCGCGCGCGCGAAGATCATAGGCGAATCATCAAATCATCACCCGTAAGTGGAATATCGCATGCGTGTTTTGCCATTGCTGCTACCTTCTGCTTCCACGTGTTGCACGAATTTGCTTTGCTCGATCTCGGAATTCCAGGTACAATGATCTTGCACAAGACAAACCCAGTGCTCCAGCACTCGACAAGAACAGACGTAGGATTTCACACTTTATAAAATGTTCATCATTCCAAGGTTGCATGGCTTACGTCTGATTCTTGAGTCTGGGGTGCATGCTACTCATTTTCGGGCATAGACAAGGAGAATTCCACAACACCAAATCCGGTCGATTCGTTTTCGTCGTTCATAGAGTCCCAATAGAATTCATTCGGCGGATCTGGCTTCAAGCCTACGATTCTGTACATTTCATCGACGAATGACTCTATGTTTGAATTTGCGTATAGATTCTCTCCAATTAGGCATAGTATATGCCTCATGAGGAAGCTGGGACTCGTGTCAAAGCTATTCAATTTCTTCGGATTGAAGCTGAAAGTCTTGTGTGAGAAAATTGATGGATTTTCTTTCAGGATTCTTGATGATGCAAAGTAAACTGGATTTTCCAATGCCTCCGGTCCTACAAACACGTAGGATCCCCATGCTAGCGATTGTGGCTGAAGCAAGTAAGGCTTTGGTGGTCCAGGTTTGATTCTGGAGAAGGGAGGCCACTTCGAAACAAGATAGAATTGGGCCGTATCAAACTTCCAGAGTCTCTGTTCAGTTTGGTTGAATTTTGATTGAACCACAACTGCTCGCTTCTCGGTGACGTGATTTCCTTTTTTGAATTTGGAGACAAACAACAAATCTGCTATTTCTTTTTTAGCTGGATTGTTTGAGGGCGTGCTATGAAGAAATTCCACGATAGGTGATTTGTCTATGCTTCTAGCACTAGTCGTGAACGATTGATGCCCATGAGCCACAGAAACATGTTTGAAGAATGCGACCGTACGATGAATGAAATCTAACTCGTCACACAGCTTTGGAGAACCTAGGTTGTTATGATAATCCACCAGAGTCTGTCTGATCTCGTCTTTCAGCTGTCCACTAATGCTCATAACGGTTCTGTTAGCTCTTAGGCGCTTAAGTGAGTTTTGGAGAGGTCTGTTAACCACCGGCACCAAGGAATAGCATTTTGATTCACCTAGAAAAGTACATCTTGCAGTTCTTAGTTTTAAATCATATTGAAAGAGTGGCAGATTTCAGCGGCAATAAGGCCAAAGGATTTGCCGATTGAACGAGATATTTAGAGTATATTATTTCTAACAGATTGCTTTCTAGGCTCTATTAGCGCTCGCTAGCCTTAATTGATTAAATTAAAACATTCCTCGCTCAAGTTTGGTCATAGTATCTTCTAGCTCGTCTTTTAGCCTGTCTCGTGTGACAAATCTGATGATCTTGGGATCCGTTAGATAAGACGGCAACACTGACCTTATGGTGCGCCACTGGGCATTGAAGCGTCCGTCAACCACCGCCACAATTCCCCACGGGTCTTGGTCAGTTCTTATTAGTCTGCCGATTCCTTGCTGAAGTCTTCGAATCATGAAACGGAACGTTCTGGAAGTCCTCCAAGAACCCCAAGAGCTTTTCTCAAACTTTTCAAAAGGTTCTGGAGAAGCGTAAGGCAAGGCATCTATCACCAAGTGCCTAAGACCTCTAAGGTTGGCTCCCTCCCACAGCCTACTGGCAGCCGTAGTGACTATGATATTCTTGCCTCCGTCGATTTGGCTGTTCAGCTCAGTTTCAATTGAATCAAGATCTCTGGCGGTATCCTCATCCTCAAACAAGTAAAGGCGCTGTTGGATTTCTCGCACGCTCTCCAGATGCAATTTGATGGACCTAGCATCCTGCTTATTCCTGCAAAGGATTAGCGTCGGGTATCTGAAAGAGGAAGTTATCGCAGCGACTATCTTGTTAGCCTCTGACCTTCCAGACTCGTACGTTTCCATATCATTCAGGTCCTTGCGAAGAATCGGACCATCAACAAGTCCAAAGATGGGGCGCCTCTTGAACCTAGCTTCAATCAAACGTTTGCTGTCAATCTGAATCGGGGGAGCCAAAGCGTTATACTGGAAACCAGCATCACTAGCATGAAACTTGGGACTTTCTATCGTGGCGCTGATGAGGGCTATTGAAAAGTCCTTGCTGGTGTTCTTAGCTTGAAAAGGCATGAAGTCTATCCTTCTGGGAATTCCCAACACGGCTTCATTGTGATAGATGAAACTGTAGTACTCAGTCCTCTCAAGGGAGTCAACAGCCCTTTGCAAATTGAAATAGGCGCTCACTGAACGATCCTCTAAGATGTGACCTGATTCTTCGTTTTCGCGGAGAATTTCTTTTACTTCTGGAAGCACGATCTTCAGAGGTTCCATTATTTCGCGCTCGACAAAAGGTGTCGGAATCTCAGCCCGCTGTCTCTTGGCGAGTCTCTCTAGAGATTCTATTATCTTGCCGAGTTCAGCTTTCTTGTTGCTAACTATTGGAGAAATACATTCCATGTCTTCCTTGGACACTCTAACAAGCCTAGCGTGTCTGAGTGTGGGTTCGAGACCATGGGACTCATCGAATATCACGACATCAAAGGTCCTCATCAGACTAGGCTTGTAGATAAGCTTATGAAAGACTGTCAACACGACACTTTGTTCATTTGCTTGCTTAATCTCACGTCGTACCGTGCAATCAATGGTCGAGCACCTTTCTGAACTTGGCCCTGTCTTAGAACCCTTCGCATCATTGCAGAAGATGGAACTCGGTACCGCCCCATTCAGCAGTGGACAACCCTCATCCTTTTCTAAAGACGATAAACCTCTGAGCCTAGTATAAGGCAACTCGAATTCGGACAGGTGCTTGCTCATGACATCATTGAGATGGGTGTAAGATGGAACAGCGATGCAAACTCTTTTTCCTTGAGCCACCAAGGCCTTGGTGACACCAGCAATGACAAAAGTCTTACCCATGCCCGTAGGGCCTTGTCCAACGAAGACAACCCCTTTCTTCTGCAAGGACTCGAACATTGGCCCGATCATCTCCTCTTGCTCGGGATAAAGTGACTTGTTAATTTTTTTCATACTCCCTCTTGCGAGTTCTACAGCGTCGATATGCTCTGTCATAAAACTCATCACCTCCAAAAGATCATAGGAACAAAGGTGCCTCTGTGTCATCTGGACCAACAGAGATGCCTGTGTTTGACATGAGCCTGCTCAGTTTGTTGGCAAAGGAAAGCGGGGCGGGTAATCTGGTCGAGGTCGGCGATATCCAAGAATGTCTACATAGCCAGACAACTATCTTGGCAGCCGTTTCCTTAAGTTCCTCAAGGTCCAATTCTTTACTCTTTGAGAAAACCTCGTAAAGGACGGGCCTTGGTGTTCCAAACTCTTTAGTCTTTTGCCTGGAAATGATAGGCTCTGTTGACACCACAAGAAATTGAAGTGGGTCCCGCATTCTAACAGCCGCTGAGAATGAAGAAGCTTTTTCTGCAGAAAGGTCGTCATTGGGGTCACCGGCGTACAGTCTCAAGTGAGAAGATTTGTTCGCTGTTATCAAAGCAAAAGAGGCGTCAACATCCTTCGCCACATGCTCACAATCTAGTGCGTCTGGCTTTAACCGCTCTTCCATGGTTCCTACTCCTGTGTCTTCGAAGAACAGCAGTCGTCGCCATTTCTTTCTATTAGTCTTAGCCACTAGCTTGTCAAGACAAGATTTCAACAACGGATAAATGCTTGCAGAAGTCTCATCAATCACGGGCACAGAGGCCCCACAAACATAAGTGCCAGTGTTGTCAAACAGTACTGTGGTATTCACCAGCGGTGCATTCTGTTTAAAGGGGTCTCTATGCTTGTCTATTCCCATTATTAGGGTCCCTTCTGGCATGAATCCTGGTTGAAGACCGTAAGGCTTGCCAGAGCACTTTGCAACTATCTGAACGAAAAGCGGATTCGCCAAATCTTTGATAATGTCAATGTCTTCTGCCTCGATGGTGTTGACATTAACAAACTGAACCGGGAACACACGACTGAGTGATTCTTTCTTCAAGGTGTCATAAGCAATGTCTTCTATGTCTTCTTCACCAAAACCGAAAACTACGAGTGCTAGGTCGGTGTTTCTAAACTTCTCTTCCTTGGAGATGCCCAGAACGTATATTATGAAGTCTTCCAATTTCTCTGGTCCGTCAAAGTGTTCCTTCATCTCCGGGATAACGATCTTGAAGTGTTTGAAGACCTTTGACAGCGCTTGTTTGAGTTTTATTGCTGACTCAGCATCCTCGGCTGTGGCGAACATGTGCATCGCTGACATCTTTGGCTCTTCGAGAACCATGCCTTTTTCAAAGTACTTCTGAAAGTCAAGATTATTTTCCAGTTCGATGTAGCTTCCTACGACCGTTATCCGAACAGGTTTGAACTCTTTCGCTTCCACCACTGTTGGCGTGGGTTCTATGAACCCTGCATTCGTAAGCGGTTTGATGAGTTGTATTGTCTCGTAATAGCGGTCTGTTGCGTCCATCAAGGACTTTGCGTGCGCCCGTTCGGAAACACCGAATCTTTTGAGCATGCGGAGGGATGGTTGTTCTTCAAGTAGTTGGGGTATGTGCCTGATCTTGAAACCTCCTTCCGCGAGAACCATGACTTCTGGTTGATCCATGTCGAAAGGACGATTGAACTTTTTGTGGAAGTTGACGGGGTTTGTAGGGTCGGAATCTTCTGATAGTCCCTTGTTGAAGTTGAAGCCAATGAATCGATATATATTGTGCTCAGGATTTTCCGTTCTTGGTTCAACGTAGACTGACCGGAGTGTGTAAGCTTTGCTTCGGAGCGACTTGTTTATTTCATTGTTGAATGGGACTGCTTGCTTCCAGTGAGTCAGGTTTCGCTTGTCTAATTCCAGTTTTAGGGCTTCTAGTAGGTTGAGTTTTGCTCTCACCTGCGTAAGTGGGTCGGTTATCAAGGTTCGATCTCCAGTTTTGGAGACATGTGCTGCTAGCCATATTCCGCGGCGTATTGAGTAGTATCTGCCGAGTTCCTTTGTCCTTTCTTCGTAGAAGCCTCTGCCGTCTTGAGTGTGCATTTCTTTAAACATTAGAAGGTCTATCTTTCTGTTCAGATACTTCTTAACCGCCTCCGCGAACGCGTCATCTTCTTTCGTTATCACCTTACCTTTTGTGATTCTGACTTCTACATCATGTGGGAGCCCATCATCCAGCTTGATTGGCAGGGTTATAGCCTTCGGAAGGCCAACGTCAGAGGAAGTTATGAGAAGGGTTCCTACAGAAGCTACAGGCATCTTCATCTCCGTTGTTAATTTCCTAGAGACTTGGGATGCGACCTTGTATCCGAATAACCTTTTGAAGCTCAGGTTAGGGTCGTAGCTTGTTGAAAAGGTTTGAAGCTTCTCAACTTTTTCCTTTATTTCAAATTCATTTATGAAATGCTGTGACATTCTAGTTAACCACCAATAATCTTAAGAAAGCTCTGTGCCTTATAGTCGTGTTGGGAATAATTTTTCCCAGGTTGGGCGTTGAGGGAAAATGCACCTTATCCATTTTATCCCAGTGGGCAGAGCTGGAATAGATTTTCATCTGGCGGGAATACCTAAGTTTGGAGCTGACGAAGTTGTACTTTTCTCTACGAAAGTGAATTCTTCAGTTTCGAGTAATATTGTTGATAGTCTCCGTAAAATGGGAGTGGAATCTAGGCTTGTTCAGGTTGATGAGGATTATCTCAGTCCTTTCAGGAAGGCTGGAGAAGAAGCTGCTGCGTGTTTGGCTGAGGATACCTGTGTTGGAGTGAACATATCCACAGTAGCGGAGGTCTTATCCGTGGCTGTAGAGGACGCGGTCAGACTCCAGCTCTTTCACTTTCATAAAAGGAGTCTCCGTGAGGCGAACTGTTCGGCCTTTCGATACTTACTCAGCATTGGAGAGAAGACGGTGTTCCACGTTGTTCCCATGTGGAACTTCTTCAATGAGACTCATAACGATATCTTTGAGATCCTTGCGGATACAGAACACTTTGCGAAGACAAAGGATCCTATTCCTTTGAAGAGGGTGTGGGAGAGTTATGCTTTATTGAGACCTGAGCCCGGGGGTGAAGAAGCTTTCAGAAAGGTGTTCAGAGATTTCAAGTGCTGGATGAGAAACAATCCCTGTTTCATTGAGCGTCTACATAAGAGCCCCAGATATAAGATTCAGCTTTAGGGCTTGTTGTACCATGACGCTTTGAGCATGTTGTCTCTTAGGTTGTGCGCGCGCGTTCCAAACGAACGAGGGCTTCTAGATCTCGGTTCGCTCTGCTTTCCGATTCCAATGTTGCAGTCCCCGCGCCACATAAGTCAGAGGCTTCTTTAAGTTTGGAACGATGCCACAGCCTTAGCTTCCTGAACACAAACAAATGCTATTCTATTTTGGAAGAGATTTATGGCAAACTAGAAATCCTGACCCAGTCTGAACCTTACATAGTTGCATTCATCGATCATTTTGGGCAAAGACTTGACGCTCGCTTCAGAAAATTCCTCGACTAATTGTGGTTCTGTGGAATGTATTGGATACGCCGTCCATATTTCTTCTGCAGACCTTTGAAGAAGGAGACCTTTTGCAATTTGTTGCGTCTGTTTCATGAAGTCAACATAGCATTCGTCAATGGTATGCCTTCGATTTTGGTGTAGCTTATGGTAGTTCTTTCTTATTTCACCGTCCCACATGACAAAGAAGCTCGGGCGGATCAAATGAAGAGTTTTCGACGCTCCAGTCACTCCAATTGAGTCATATTCCCGAAAGCATCTGAAGATTGCATCGATCCTGTCAATTACGGTAGGATCTTGAAGGTCAATAGACTGCAATCTTTTGTCACTAAGTACCTCTATGTCATTTCTCGCTTTTTCATACGCTTTCACCAAATCTTCTTCTAGATCTTGCCGAGTCTTTGTAGGTAGAAAGCGGATATAGACAATATTCCATATGAGCAATAGGATCTTGACTCCGGCAACAATGTGATAGACGGAATCGGGACGTTCTGAGATTATTTTTCTGGCAACAATGTACGCAAGGTCTCGCGGTTCTTCTTTATTAAAGATTGTGCAACCTCTTAACAACTTGACTGGGTTTTTCATTCCAGAAATGAAACGTTCAACTTCAGTGATGGAGCATTGAACCATAAGCTCACGCTTCGTCGAAATTCTCTCCCGAGTCGATCTTGCCTCTTGGGAGAGGCCACTTGCCAGGGTTTCCCTCCGAACTTATTGACCGCTCCAGCAATGACCAGCGGCCATTATCCTCTCTGATCAACATTTTTACCGACAGTCTAAAAGGTTTTCTCAACGTTACCCAGCCCCTTCAAACCGATACTCGCCCGCGGCCACCTAGAATCGATGTATATTCTTGACAATAAAAAGTTAACCAGATAGCGCGCGCTCCATTGACCAACATTAACTCACACACATGCGACAGTTGCACTGCTCGTTGCGCTAAGGTACAGAACGGTGGGGATTAGAACCCAAAAGGGGTCAAGTCCATTTGCTATCTCTGCTAGCAGTGGGCTTGTCCGTGCACTTTAGCGCGCGTTCAGCATAAACCCAAGCATTAGTAGTACAATAGTTCTTCATGAACATGATCTTTGATTTCCTCAAGGAATTCGCTTTTTGAGGGCTCCCAAGTATAAATAGTTAGATCTTCCTTTGCTCGGGTCACAGCTACGTAGAAGAGTCTTCTCTCTTCCTCTTTGTGATCCTGCGGAGGGTAATCTTCTCTCGCTGGCCCATATATGGATGAGTCTTCTATCTCGCATGGAAAGCCGTACGTGCCTTTGGTGACATCTAGGACAAAAACCACTTTGGCCTCAAGCCCTTTGCTCTTGTGAACAGTCATCAGTCTGATCTGATTTTCTCTGGCGAATTCACTGTCAAAAGCTATGTTCAAGTCTCTTCTCCTAGCTCTCTCGAGAAAAACCTTGACTACATAGCTGGATTTGTACCTATTGAGAACAAGGATATCTCTCGCTTTGTAGCCTTTCTTAATGTAATTGGTGATATGGTCCAGGCAGTCTTCGACAGTCTGCTCATAATAGCGCTTCTCGAACTCCTTTTTGTGCATTGATACAAGAACCCTTATCGGTTTGGACTCTTGTCGATACGCTAGTGTGAGTTTCGCGATTTGGCAACTGCCATTTTTCCTTATTACGGCAGCTCCGGCGTCGACAATGGACTTTGTGCTCCGATAATTGGTGGAAATTTTGGTTATTGCAGGTTTTTCAAAGTATCTTTCAAAATTGAGGAAAAAGTTGAGGTTGGAACCAGCGAATCCCATGATACTTTGCCAATCATCACCAACACTGAACAGTTTGCATCCAGGATTGCGGTGGAGCAACTCTGATATTATTTTGCATCGTTGCTTACTTATATCCTGGTACTCGTCAACTAGAATGTGGTCATAAACATTTGTATAGAGATTCTCGTTCTTGTGTAGCTCTTCTACTGCTTCATTAATCATGTCTTCAAAGTCTATTCTGCTTTGCTCGTGGATTTCCTTCTCATAGCTTGTGTACACTTCAAGGGCTAATTTCCCAAAAGTCAGTTGTTTGCGAGTCCATTTCTCATTTCGCAGTCTTTCCTCAATTTTCTGAGGCGTGAGTCCATAGACCTTAGCGTTCTTAATGAAGTTGACGATGTCCTCTGGTATGGGATCTTTGTAGGGAGCCCAAGCAACCTCTACTATTTCATCGTAACTCATTGGTGAGAACTCGAAGTTGCCCAGTGACAGGGTCTGCAATTTGTCGGTTATGCGTTGTTTGAGAATCTCAAGAAATCTTTCTGGGTTGTGTTCGTCATACTCAAAAGCGTATGTTTCAACAAGCATCTTGTCATTCTTAGCAAACCAATCCTTTTTTCTCCGCATGTTCTCCTTGTAATCTTCACTGGCACGTATTCCCCAACTCTTTGGCACTTCTCCTTTTTCATCAAGTCCCCAATGTTCGATAAACAGGTCGAATTTGGGAAGGAGAAAGTCTGGCCTAAATTCACCAACATCGGGTTCATATTCCACTTGAATGCGCATTCCATTTAGTTTATGTGTGAGTAGGAAATCCAGGATTTCCTTTTCAGCCCTGCTTTCAACATGCTTGTTGTTTATCGAAACATAGCGCAAAGTCTGTTTGAATGCAAGATTGTCTTCTTTTTCGTCAAGATGCTCTGTGCGCTCACTTTCACGAAAAGTCCTAACGTAGTTCAAGAAGAGCTTGTAGTATTCAGGTTGATCCTTCAATTTCTGTTTATAGAGTCTTCTTACGATTTCAGACCTTTTGTTCTCGTCTACGATTTCAGTGTGTTTTATCCTTTTTTCATGAGCCTTTTCTATTATGTCCTTCCCCAGTTTATGGAAGGTCCTTACATTGACGCCACCTATTTTGTAGCGGTCATGCAATCTATCTTCGATCTCGCGCTTCGCCTTGTCTTGAAAGGCAATAGCCAAGATTCGGTCTGGTTTGACAGAATCAGGCCTTCTCTCCACCAGATATGCGATTCTTGTAATGAGAACTTCAGTCTTGCCCGCACCTGCTCCAGCAATTACCAGATTGTATTGGTCATCCGTGATCACTGCATCTTTTTGCTCATCATCAAGGGAGATTTTTTCCTTCTCAAACAGATGGTTGTAATCCATCCTGCGCTGTCTTATGAATTCCTTGTTGTAATCTAGGATTGCCTGCAGATCTTTTTGAAGACTATCTTTCAGCGAAGAGATTGATCGTTCGTCTAGTAAGTTGCAACTGCCAAAATAGGTGAGCGTTTCTTCAAGTTCGCTCAAATTCAGTGTTGCCTTTTCTTCATTGGTACGAACAAGATATGTCCTACTGTTCTCTATTTCTTGAATCTGCTTTGTCGCCATCTGCATGTGGTTTCCGATGAGTTTTCTAACGTACGTCGAGATCGATTCACGGAAAACTCGAGATCCGCCTTCGTTGGAGAGTATGACGTCCTCATCGAGGATTCTACTATTTACCACCAACTTGAGGTCTTTTTTGAAAGAAGACAATGCCGCAAGGCACTGCTTCTCGTTACTGCTTGAGATTTCATTTATTTGGCTGCAAACCGTAGCTAGTTCTTCAAAATGGTTTCTTATGCTATTGATTACGTGATCGTTTCTGGTCGTCAGCTCTACGATTTTTCCATCTGCATGTCTACCCATCAGAAAACCAATCAATAGGATTCTGCGCAAAGTTCTGAGCCTATATTGCCTCCTGAGCTCTTTGTTGTTGTCGTGCAACTCTCTTATGGCCAAATCAAGTTCCATCATGCCCACATCGGTGCATTCAACATCAAGCGCGTGTTCTTCATGCGCTCGCGCTTCCCCTCGTGCTCTCGCACATTATATAGATTTGAATGAAACAAAAATGTTTTTCTGAGCACGCGTGGTACAACATGTTCCAGTGTCGATAAATGTAAACTCGGAAAATAGCGCGCGCTAAGGTTCACTGTTTACACTTTGGGCACAATCTGTTTCTTGACTTCTTGTCTTGAACGAATAGTCTGTTGCATCCCCTTCCTTTCCTAGGATGTGAGCAGACAAAAACTCCGCGTCTTCTTTCGTCTTCGGTTTTGGCATAGACTGTCCAATAGATCTCCTTTATGACACCGGTGGGGCTCACCTCGCCAATCTCAGCCATGGCATCGCTTCCCAATTCCCACCCGTGCCTAGTGGCTGGACGGATATCGCGATCGGTAACGATTTCCTTGCCGACTTGGGAGTTAAGGAAGCTTCTTAATTGCTTGACATCTGGGTGAACACTGAAGTAGATGACCCTAGACACGTATCCGCCGGGGCAGACGTATGCTCCGATGACATTATCCGAGTCGGATCGCAGATCTACGAAGGAGGAAGGGCTATCGCAGTGCCTGTAACATTGTCCATCGAACGTTAGGTATGCCTCTACAAACTCCTTCAACGACTTACGATGGGATGATGAGTGAGGATACGAGATAGCCGGTTGTTCATGTACGAGGCTTTGATAGTAACTACTCAAAAACAGCGCTTTCCAAGAACCTTCTGTCACCGAAACTGCCTCTGAAAAACCAGTTAATACGTGATTAACTCTCCCGTCCATGTGTTCAACAAAGACTTGAGGGATAAGATAATCCTCCGACCAATCGCCATGTTCTTCGACGAGCCTGTCAGCTGCCTCAAGCTGCTCAGGGATCTCTATGTCAAGAGTGAGAAGCGGAACCCCAAGGTCTTCGGACATTTTGTTAGCATTACGCAGAGAAAACGGTACACAGTGTGGACAATAATTCGCAAAAACGATACTAACTCGCTTAATCAAACGTTTGCGCCTCTCCCAGTTCGGCAACGACGCTCTTGGTCGCATACACAATTAAAGACTTTGCTGTGAGCAGACAGATCTACATGTTTTCTTTACACTTGCGCGCGCGCTTTTTTTTGCGAATTTAGGGACAAGCCAGCGCGCTAATGAGCGATGGTCAAGCACATAGAAAGGTCAGAACTCTCGCCCAGACCTCCTTCAAGCCCTCCGAACATGCTCAGCCTGAAGCCCGTACAAATCCTGTAGGGCCCTTCGCAACGCCTACGTACAGTACTAACACCCTAGGGGGGAGGGGGGGTGGAATAGAAGGGGAAAAACGCGAACACAGGGATGTAGCGTTCACTCATCCGCACGGATGGAAAGCAAGCAATGTCAGCTGTATATGCAAAATGTATATGCTTTTTGTATATGCTTTTGAAAACGCGTTTTCAGCGAATTTTGGGATAAGCCAGCGCGCTAAAAGGGCCATTGGGCATGTTGGGTTCATGCATTCGGACAGCAAATAAGAAATAAAAACCGACGGATATATAGAATGGAGGGCTATAGGCTTGACGGACATCGTTTTGGTTTTTGAGGTTCATCAGCCTCACAGGATAAAGAAGGACTTCTACTGGGACAGCAAGCTCTTCAAGCGCGTGAGGAAGGAAGAACTGTTCGAGTACTACTTTGACAGCGCAGTGAACAGGGAGATCTTTGACAGGGCCAGCAGGAAGTGTTACTTCCCATCTAACAGCATACTGCTTGAACTGGTCGACAGGTACAAGAACGAGAGAAAAAAGGTTAAAGTTTCCTTCAGCGTCTCCGGAATCTTCTTGGAACAGTGCGAACTGTTCAACAAAGACCTGCTCGAATCGTTCAAACAGCTTGCACAAACAGGACTCGTCGAATTTCTCAGCCAAACCTACTACCACTCGCTTGCCAGCCTTTACCCGGAAAGAGAAGAATTCATCGAACAGGTGAAGATGCACCAGCAGATAATGCGAGACCTGCTCGACTACACTCCACTGGTCTTCGAGAACACAGAACTGCTCTACAACAACGCCGTAGCCCGAACCGTGGAAAAGCTGGGATACAAGGGAATCTTCACCGAAGGCGTCGAGAGAATACTGCAGGGAAAGTCGCCGAACTACCTCTACTCGCCGAAGGACTCCAAGAAAATCAAGGTCTTCCTACGCAATTACAAGCTGACAGACGACATAGGGTTCAGGTTTTCAGCAAGATGGTGGAACGAGTGGCCACTGACCGCGGACAAGTACGCGAGTTGGCTGGCAGGCACACCGGGCAACTGCATCAACATCTTTCCAGACTACGAAACCTTCGGAGAGCACCACTGGCCAGAAACAGGCATCCACGAATTCCTCAGACACCTGCCAAGCGAGATACTGAAGTGGTGGAACCTCCACATGTCCACGCCATCAGAAGTGGTAGAAAAGTACGCCTCTGCAGGCGAGATCGACGTCCCAGAACTCGGAGGAACCGTTTCCTGGGCAGACTTGGAGAGGGACGCAAGCTGCTGGCTCGGTAACGCCATGCAGTGGGCCTACTACACGAGCCTGAGGCGATTAGAGCCGCTTGTCAAAGAGGCGGAGGACAAGGAGTTCTTGAAAACTTGGAGGTACTTCCAGACGAGCGACCACCTTTACTACATGTTCACAGCTGGGGGAGGCCCCGGTGAAGTTCACTCCTACTTCAGCCCTTTCGGCACGCCGGCAGACGCTTTCGTCACCCTGCAAGCTGCGATACTGGACTTTGAAAACAGAGTAAGACTTGCAACCGTTGTGGCGGATGAACCGTTCCTCTTCTACACAGGCACCGGCGAGAGATATTTCACGGGGACAATGGCATGGAGCTTAAGGGGGTTTACAAAAGCCATTCAGAAGGTCAGCATGAAGTCAGTTGAATTTCACAACAAACGCGGAGACTTTGCAAATTGGGCTGAAAAATCACTCCAAGACCAAGTGCTGGCAAGGGAATTCAAGGAGATGAGGCTTGCTAGATCGGAAGGAGAACAGCTTAGAAACGGAATAGTCAAAGTTACAAAAAAGAGGCTGGACGATTTAAGGGCTGAAATACAGTCAGCCACAAGATACTTCTGACTTGTGCGCACGGTTGGGTTTATAAGAAAAACTCATGAAGAATACAGGTCATAGTTTAACACAAGGTGGAAACATGCGAGAAGAGCTTCCGCTTTCGGAAAAGATCCTGCAAACGCTTCACAACCTGTGCGCGACCGCGCCCGATTTAGCGAGAAGAAGTGAGGAGCTGGCCCTGGTCTTGCAGATCGACATCAACGAGCTGGAGAGAATTCTGGACGGTTACAAGTCTGAAGGTTTTGCGCAGAGCTTCACGGACAATGAGGGAAAAAAGCGCTACTACTTGACTGGAAGCGGAATAATAAAAGTGTGCGCGCTTTTCACGTAGGGAAAGGCTGATGCGTGAAATAATCTTTTCATGGGAATACCCCCCTAGAATTGTTGGTCAGCTAGCAGCCTACGTGAAGACGCTTGCCGCGCAACTCGTCACGAGTCACACAGAGCCCTACGTGGTCACTTATGACGATTACTTGACAGGCGAGTATGACGAACCCGAAGGCGTCAAAACTTTCAGGGTGACCAACCCAGTTCGCACACACATCGGTGTCCTCACGTGGGTTTTAACCTTGAACCAAGAGGTTGAAAGAGTGGCCGCCAACATCTACTACGACAAGAGTAGACAGGTAGACCTCGTAGACGTCCATGACTGGCACTTCATACCCGCAGCGGTCACGTTGAAGAAAGCGCTGAACATCCCGTTTGTCTACTCAGTTGAAAGCCTAGAGGACCATCGCTCTCACGGTTCAAACTCCCCCTTCAACATGGCCATCAAAAGCATCGAATGGCTCGGCATGTACGAAGCCTCCAGGCTGGTCGTGAAGTCTGAATGGATGCGGGACGAAGCCTTCAGGCTTCACAGAGCGCCCATAGAAAAGATGAACGTGATTCCACCGGGGTCCACGGGTTGGATGAAGGGCATCCTGGCAGTTTACAAGAACACCGCAGAGGCTGGAGCATCTTAATGGACCACGACTTAACCGTCATGATGCTCACCTGGGAGTTCCCACCGAGAATCATCGGAGGAATATCTCCGCACGTCTACTACCTGTCAAAAAGCCTGGCGAGAAACGGTGCCAAGGTCTACGTGGTTACGTGCGATTTTCCCGGCGCACCACAGCACGAAGTGTTGGACGGTGTAGAAGTCTTTCGAATAGACTCGTACAAGAACCCGTCACCCGACTTTGCAACGTGGGTCTACTTGATGAACATGAACATGCAGAAAGAAGCCGCGGCACTCGCCAAGAGCTTAAAGGCCAAGGTGGACCTCTTTCACGCTCACGACTGGCTCGTTGCAACCGCAGGGATCGGCCTAAAACACGTCTTCCGACGGCCACTCTTTGCCACCATGCACTCGACCGAAATCGGGCGCAGAAACGGAATTCACTCCGACTACGAAAGGATGATCCATGAGACAGAAGCCTGGCTCACGTACGAAGCATGGAAGGTCATATGCTGCAGCGACTACATGGTCTCACACGTGCGATGGGCTTTCGGGTTGCCCCCAGACAAGATGATGATGATTCCGAACGGTGTCAACGCTGACGTCTACGCTGCAATCAAGAAAAACGAGTTAAGCCAGTTCAGAAGCAGGTTCGCTTTGCCCGAAGAAAAAATCGTGCTCTTCGTCGGCAGACTGGTCCACGAAAAAGGAGTTCACGTGCTAGTAAACGCAGCGCCGAAGGTGCTGGAAAAAGCCAACGCAAAGATCATAATCGTCGGCAACGGGTACATGAAAGAGCAGCTTTCGGGAATAGTAAAGGGCATGGGAATAGCCCACAAAGTCTTGTTCACAGGGTTCGTCGACGATGAAACGTTGCGAGGGTTGCAGACGTGCGCGGACGTTTCGGTTGTACCGTCTCTTTTTGAACCCTTCGGAATAGTTGCACTCGAGGCCATGGCGGCAAAAAGTCCCGTTGTGGTCTCCGACACGGGCGGCTTGGCAGAGATAGTTGACCACGACGTGGACGGCGTCAAGGTCTATCCAGGCAACCCTGACTCGCTGGCTTGGGGGATAACGAGGATACTGACAGATGAAACGAACGCAAACCGTCTGAGAAGCAACGCGTACAAGAAGATCCAAGAAAGGTTCAACTGGGACAGAATAGCCCAACAGACCATGAGCGTTTACGAAGCCGTCCTAGGCGAGTATTCAAAGAGCTTCTGGGCTCAGAAGAGCTGACCAGGCAGAGTTTTGTTGAGAAGTCACGGGTACGTCAGTTTGATGGCCTTGTGTCCGCACGCATCGGCACATTTCATGCAGTAAATGCATTCTGGGTGGCTGAACTTCTCCCATGGCAGCTCCAGTATCGGCACACGGGTTGGACACACCTGCACACATTCTCGGCAACCGCCCTTCTCGCACTTGAAGGGTTCTCGGCGCAGACCGATGAAACTGAACCTGTTCATTATAGCCAAGAAGGCCCCATGCGGACAGAAGTACCTGCACCAGCTTCGCGGAACGTAAGCCGCAAAAACAAGAACGATAATCATAATCGCGAATTGAACCCAGAAGAGCGGAGGCAGAATCGAGAGCCCGTACAGAAAGTCTGAGCCCAGGTTCTGAAGACCTGAAAAGTGAAAACTCTGGATCGTTTTCGGCACGATTGAAAACAGAGTCTCCGAAGGGCTCACGGCGGTGAACGGAGCTTGCGCAAAGATACCGAATGCACTTTGGTAGGCAAGACCTATGCCCACCGTGCTCATTGCTGAAAAAGTGACGGGAATCAGTAACGCGATGGCCAGAACGAAGTATTTTGTGTAAACCATGTTGTCATGCGTTCTAGACGACAGATCAGTCTGCTTCCGACGAATGAAGCCTGTAAGGTCTTGAACAAAACCGAAAGGACACACCCAGCCACACAGCGACCTTCCAATCAGCACACCGACTGTCAGAAATGAAGCCAGTGCAAGCCATGGAAAAACGGCGTAAGCAGCGCCCCATCCACTGAACATAAGCTGTATGGCCGTGAAAGCGTCGCCCACAGTGCTCCCTTTTCCGGCTATTAGCCCCCCTGTCCACAGCACTGGAAGCAATAGTGGAAGCACGCCTAGGTTGAAGATTATCGTGCTGAACAACAGGAACGATAACAGCTGGACTACTCTGCGAGGCGTGTTGTACTCCAGTAGCTTTGCCTTGACTGCTTGGGTCTTCAATCGTCGCGCCTTCTCCATGCTCTAAATAAGGTCCGAGTTATTTGTTTTCCGATGACTTTAAGGTTTTCTGCAAAACGACACTGTTAAGTCTTTTGACCTAATCGAACTAACCAAAAGATGGCCTTAGCCCTATGGCAACCAGCAGAATCATGACAATTATGAAGAAGAAGACAGTTGCATCGTATGTCCATTTCTTGGCGAAACGCGCTAAGCAAAGTGCAGACGTTACAAGCGTTAACGTGAAAAACAAATGCGCAGCAACAATCAGATAGTACCAAACATCACGCGTTATCGTGTACGAATAGATGGATAAAGGCCAAGTATACCAGAGAACCATGGATACAAAGAACATGATGAGCGAAACCACCAGAATCCACGCAACATTTCTTTCAGGCACTTCCAAGGAACCACCCTCATCTGTTGACTGTCTCCATGCGCAAAAAAAACTATCTGCCTAGGACTCGACAGCGTGCACGGCGCCGCAAGCTGTTTCACAACACCGTACGCTCGCAAACTGTGGAAACACCATTCAGGAAAAGGATCGTTCAAAACTAAGAGAAGTCCTAATGGTCTCGACCTGTCCACAAATGAAGAACGGATTCAGCACTTGTTCAGAAAAGTGACGATGTGAAACAGAAATGTAACTATGCTTCCTTCAAAAGCTGCTTCATCTCACTAACGAAGCATGCTCCTTTTCCATGCTTCTCCAGATGTGACTTCTGGACCAGACCGTAAGTCGACCAGACATCCTCAAGAATCTTTCTTTCGATGACGTAGGCGCCGGATTTCAAAAAGTCTTCAAGACCTTCGGCGAAGAGCTCGAGCTTCTCACTCACCTCATTGCGTCTGACCGAGTACCTGCGTTCTAAGTGCTTATAGATGAGATGAGTGGCCTCTTTCCCAAATATCTGAGTCAGGACTCTTTCGATGATTTTTGAGACCTTGTCGTCCTTGGCGTCCGTTTGTTGCGTTAGGGTCTGCATTTGGGTTACCCGCAATATCGGGTCTCTTGCGACTAAATAAGGCTTGCCGTAGACTTGAACAACAGATGTACAGAGAAAGCACGAACAGGAGGCTACAGAGTGAAGTCTGTAAGGTTCAACTGTTGAACTCTTCTCGGAACAACCTGCTCCGTCTGAGACGCGTTCGAGATTATCAGTTGCCCGTAGACGCCGTCGTAGCCTGGCACAACCTTAGCCTTTCCCTCTCGAACCCTGACCACCGCATCAGCAACTTCCCCCCCGGCGACCGCGCTGAGTTCTTCCTTCGAAGCGTCGATCAGAACCGCGTACTCATCGCCGAACTTTTGAACGAGCGGGTTGTAGATGTTCCAAACCTTCTGCGTGTAGGGTGAATCTGTTCTCAGTACTGTTGCGATGATCTCCGAGAGCGGAAGCAGACGCATGAAACCAATCGTGCCGTCAGGTTGAAAACCCTTCGGCCGGTCAGCGAGTTCCTCGACTCTCTGCTCAACGCCCTTTGTGAGTTGTCTGCGGCAGACTGGACAAACGTTCGCAAACTTTATAGCTTCACGCGCCGAGAGCGCCACGTGGCAGTTCCTGTGTCCTGTCCAATGGTATTTTCCGTAGGCGGGGTCTGTTTCGATCGTAAACTTGAAGTGCCGCTTGTCCTTCAACCGAATAGCTTCGGTTACTCCGCTGTAGCTCGGCCTTTCCAGCTCAAAGACGTTGGCTTCTCTGCCGATCCGCCATGGCCAGAAACTGTGGCTATCGCTGTTTGAGACCAGCGTGAACCTGTCGAGCCTGCTCAGACGCCAGTTCATAGGCGGGTCTGATGAAAGACCAGTTTCCAAAGCGTGAATATGCCTAGTCATGTCTTGATAGCATTCTTCAACGCTGTCGAAGCCGCTGAAGGCCCCGAAGATGCTGAACCAAGGTGTCCAAGCGTGGGCGGGAAAGACCATGTTGTCACTGGAAACTTCCATCACTTCTTCAACCAAGGTTGCTGGGTCAACGTTCAACGTTGGTCTGCCGTCTGTCCGCAGGTTTCCCCACTTTGACAGTCTATCGTTTATCTGGACGGCGGTTTGTAAGCTCGGAGTTAGGATGACATGGTGAACCTTTTTTGTCTCGTTCTTGTGCGTGAAGACCGTGCTGACCTCGGTTGTTATCATGAAACGAATCGGTAACTCTGTGTTGTTTGCAAGTTTGTACAGGCTTGTTTCCGGCTCTGGAACGAGAGCTTTATTCAGTTCTTCAAACCATTTTGGGTGCGTGAAGTCTCCTGTGCCGACGATGTTCAAGCCTTTGACCCTGGCGAAACGAGCCATCTCCTCGACGCACATTCTTTCGCTGGTCGCGCGACTGTAACGACTGTGAATGTGTAGGTCAGCTATCACCCTCAACCTGCTCACCCGACCTGACTTTTCTTCTTAGTACCTTCTCTACGATCTTTTCAACATCAACTTTTAGGAGAACAATGGTTACCAGTATCGTCAGTGTTATAGAGATTATAGCCAGCACTTCTTGGCTGATCACTGAGGCAAAGATTCCCTTTGCGAACGCTCCCATGTAAGCTCCGGGGACGGTTATGACGAGTTTGCCCAGGAAGAAAGCTAGATAAAACTTTACAGGGTTGTATTTGAGAAGACCTAACGGTATGGCAACAGGCTCATCTGGAAATGGCGTCGCAGCAGCGACGAAGAGTGCCAAAGCGGCCCACTTTTTGACCTTCAATCCGGCTCTGTCAAGACGTTCTCTGCGGCTTTCGCCTATGAATTTGCCGATGAAGAATGTGACGAAGTAGTGTATCAACTTCGCTGAAGCTGACCCTAACGCTACGAATAACCCTATGGTCAACGGGTCAACGTTTACGAAAGAAACCGCCAACGTAGAAGCTATGAGGAGGTTAGATGGACCGGCGAAGGGTATCATGTTTAGCGAGAACGAAGTCAGAAGAATGCCAACGATTGCCTCAACAGACCACAGGTTTGAACCCTTCGAAGCCTCAGTTAGCAGCGGAAACTAATAAAGCAACCGCCAACCCTTCTTTTCTGCTTCGAGGGGATCGAACACACATAGCCGCCCGTCAAGCATCACGTTTAAATCGAGGCACGCCCAACGAAAATCTACAAGTCTTTTGAGAGGTCTACAGTTGACGCCGCCTAAGAGAGAACCGATCTGGATAGCAAGAGAACTGTCCAGATGCAGCGGGTGTAGGAAATGTGAGATTGAGTGCTCACTTTTCCATGAAAACCGCGTTTGGCCTGAGGCTTCTATGATCAGGGTCTTCATGCTGGTTCCTGGGCTGGAGTTTCCGCATTTCTGCGCTCAGTGTGAGGATTATCCCTGTGTGGAATCGTGTCCGGTTGACGCCCTCTCGGTGAGTAACAAGACCGGTGCAGTCCTGGTGGACAATGAGAAGTGCACCGCTTGTGGGCAGTGTATTGATGCTTGTCCAGGCAGGATTCCGCACATGCACCCGAGGGAGAAGCACATCGTTATCTGTGACCTGTGTAACGGCGACCCGCAGTGCGTGAAGGTCTGTCGGGAAGGAAGCTGGAACGTGCTGAGGACTGTTTCTAGGCGGGATGAAACTTCTTACAAGCTTTATGCGCGGAAGCCTGAGGAAGTGACGCGGGATTTGGCGGCCAAGATCTACGGTGAGAAGGGGGATGAATACCTGTGATTTTGGGGTACGCTGGAAAGTTTCTTGACGTGGACCTTTCAACGCAGACTATCAAGGAAACAAGGTTCAGCGACGAGATTTTGGGAGATTATGTTGGTGGCAGAGGGTTGGCCTCGAAGATCCTGTGGGACAGGTTAGGCGACAGATGGGAAAGAGTAGACCCTCTAGGACCCGATAATCTATTGTTACTCTTGACTGGGCCGCTGACTGGGTATTTTCCTGGAGGCAGAACGTGTGTGTCTGGTAAGTCTCCGCAGAGCAACGGGGTTGTTGGCTCGACGCTTTCGGGGGAGTTTGGGGTTGAGTTGAGGTGTGCAGGTTTTGACGGCGTGATCGTCAGCGGTGAATCAGCGAAGCCGGTTTACCTGTTCGTTAAGGATTCAGACGTTGAGCTTCGAGACGCCAGCCACGTTTGGGGTAAGGATGGGAAGCAGACGGTCACCGTGCTGACTAAGGAAGGTAGGCAGCTTCTGAATGAGCGTTATCCTCGGTTCGGTGAGTGGAAGGAGCCTGCGATGCTGTATGTTGGTCCAGCCGGCGAGAACAAAGTGCGGACCGCTGTTGTGATGACGAAGTGGTCGCACGCTGCGGGTTATGGCGGTTACGGGGCGGTTATGGGTTCCAAGATGCTCAAGGCAGTCGTCGTCAGGGGGACGGGTCCGCTGCCGGAAGTCGCTGACATCGGCAGAGTGAAGAGGCTGATCAGGAGCTTGTGCAACGATGTGTACGAGGGGGAGATGTGGAGGCGCTGGGGAACCGGGGGCGGAGGCTACTATTTCGGTGCGAAGACGAGTTCCGAGCCGGTGCGCAACTGGCAGGAGGAGTGGCATGATGAGAAGGGCTACGGCGTTGACAAGTTTGAGAACCGCTTCTGGGTGAAGCAGTACTGGGGTGACTTCGGCTGTCCGACGACTTGCCTGAAGCTCGCTGTGGTGAAGGATGGAAAGTATAAAGGGGCGATAACTGACAACCCTGACTATGAGATGCAGGCCTACTTGGGACCGAACTTGGGCATCTTCGTGCCTGAGGAGAACGTGTTTCTCTCGTCGCTTGTTGACGACTTGGGCCTTTGCGGCATACAGACGGGTAACGTGATGGGCTTTGCGGCTGAGCTGTATCAGAGAGGAATACTGACGAAAGAGAACTTGGACGGTTTGGAGCTCAAGTGGGGCAACGCGGAAGCCTTCGCGGCTCTGGTCAAGAAGATCGCTTTCCGAACGGGCATAGGTGATGTGCTGGCCGAAGGAACGTACCGCGCGGCGTTGAAGCTCGGGAAGATGAAGAAGAAGGACCTGTTGCCCTACGCTGTGCAGTCTAAGGGCGTAAGCATCGGCGCGCACGGAATCCGCAGTGGGAAGGACTTTCCTGAAATCATCTCCTACGCTTGCGGAGTCCAATGCGGAGACCACACGTCGCTGACGGGACTGCCGCTTGAGAGGAACAGCGAGTTGATGGAGACTTTCAACGATTCAGGAGTCTTCTGCAGCTTCAACAGCTTCGCAGGGCCGACGAAAATTCGGTTCGACTTCTACTCTGCGATTACAGGTGTAAAACTGACGAGAAAAGAGTGGTGCAGAAACAAAGCGTTGAAGACGCTGCAGCTTCAGAGGACGCTGCTGCTACTAGGCGGGCCCGACGCGACGTGGAACCCGAGGGTCGATGATGACAACCCGCCGAGGTTCTACGAGCCCTTACCATCCGGACCCGAGAAGGGGAAGACAGCGGACAGGGCTGCGGTCGAAGAGTACAAGCAAAGATACTACAGGGCAGTCGGCTGGGACAAGAACGGCATACCCACATCGGAGATTCTCGCAAAACTAGGTCTGAAAGACGTTGACAAAGCGTTGCACAACGTGCGACGGAGGGGTTAACATGCTCTGTTTCGCGCAGGTGGCATACGCTACATCCCTGTATTCGCGTTTTCACCCCGTCTATTCCACCCTCCCCCTCCCCCCTAGGGTACTAGTACTGCAAGCGGGCGTTGAGGAAGGCCCTTCTGGCTTGATGCGGGCTTGAAGCCGAGTGCGTGTCGAGGGCTTCGCAGAGAGACTGGGCAAGGGTAGTAACTTTTCAATGCACTACACTATCAAAGCGTCTCCTGGTTTTATCTCTCTGATCACAGCTTGCCTGAACGCCTTTCCCTCGGCCCTAGGGTGCCAGTCCTCACTTCGGGCATTCACATAAGACCCCTCGCGCCCTCATTTTTTAGCGCGTTTTGGCTAGTCACTCAAGGATGCGGGTTTGGCTGGACTGGTGATGAGCTACTGTCTTTCGATGAGTTCGATCAGTGTGCCGTCAGGGTCCTCTATGAATGCTATCAAGGGGCCGGTTGGGCCGAGTTTGAAGGGTTCGTCTGTGACTGTGACCTTGTTCTTTCGCATCGTGGAGATGGTCTGCTTCATGTCTTTGATCTCGAAGGCGATGTGGTCGAACAGTCGGTCTTCGTAGTCGGGTTGGATGAACTTCTTCTGTTTCCTGTAGATGGTCAGTTCAAGCTTTGCTCCTTTCTCGTCCGGGTTCTGCAGAAATGCGATTTCAGCGTTGTTCTGAGGTATTTCGTGTCGACCCACGAGTTTGAGCCCCAGCAGCCTGGTGTAGAAGTCGACGGACCTGTCCATATCGCTCGTTCTGATGCTCGTGTGGACAAACACCATGTTCCTCACAGACACTTCATTTCAGCAGCTTAGGTATATAGAAGCGACGGCGACCTTGCATGTAGCTCGCACTACGAAAGGGACTGACTTAATAGCCTACTGTATGATATCTGTTTTCAGTGCGAAGATGTTGGAACAGCAAGAGTCTCGTCCAAGCTCTTTGCATACTTCAGCCAGTTCTTGGAAATAGTTGACCGCCATGATCGTCAAAGAAGTTTGTGCGAAGACCATTCTGTCCAAATCGAAGGTTTTTGATTATTCCGTGAATCCCTACATTGGTTGTGAGCACGGCTGCACATACTGTTACGCACGGTTCATGAAGATGTACACTGGTCACAAGGAAGAGTGGGGCGAGTTCGTGGATGCAAAGATCAACGCACCAAGCCTGCTGCAAGTGGAGTTGAAAAAGAAAACAGTGGGCAGAGTCTGGATGAGTGGAACGTGTGACCCTTACCAGCCTCTGGAAAAGAAATATGAGCTGACGAAGAAGTGCCTAATGGCGCTGTCGAAACACGCTTGGCCCGTTACGGTTCAGACAAAATCTTCCCTCGTGAACCGAGACGTAGACCTGCTCAGAAAAATCAACGACCTGGAAGTCGGAGTTACGATTACCACAGCCGACGACGGTATTAGGAAGGTCTTTGAACCCAACTCGCCGCCGATCAGCGAAAGAATTGAAACGCTCATGAAACTTCGTTCAGCAGGCATCAGAACCTTCGCGATGATAGCGCCACTACTGCCGAAAGCCGAAGGTCTGCCGATTCTTCTAAGAAGAAGAACGAACTATGTGCTAATCGACAAGATGAACTATCATTACGCAGACTGGGTGTACAGGAAATTCAAATTGCAATATGCAATGACTGACGATTTCTTTGCCTCCAAGAAAAAAGAACTTGCCAGTGCCTTTGAAAAGGAAAGAATACCCTGTCAAGTGCTATTCTAGCGTTTCAAGCCGGGCTAATCGTCGCATGGATAAACCTGATAACGCCTTAAATACTCAAATACGAGAGGTTTTGTTCATGGGATCCCAATCGCGGATAAGGTCACCCGGAAGCTCCGGCAGAGGACATGGAATGTCGCGACGTAAGAAGGCCAGAGCCAAAGCTGCAAGACAGAAACGCCGATCGAGTAGCAGCTACATGTCAGAGGAGCATCATGTTCCGACCTTAGAAGAAGTTTCGGACAGGACTCTAAACAGGCTACGTAGCCTGGGAAACCAGAGATTTGCTCTTTCCCCCTTCAGTGAGTACTTCGGCAGTTGGCTTGTCGACCTGAGAGACGTTGTATTCGAGTTTGAGTCAAGTCCCACAAATAGCGTAGATGGCCAATTCTTGAAGGAACGTTCACAGATACTTTCGAATGTTGAGGTTGATCTTGAGGAAAGACGGCGCGAGGAGGCTACGCTTGACAGAATTACCAAAGGCCTATCGGGCAATAGAATTCTTCTTGAACGAATCGAAGAAGAATATACTGATAAGACGAGAGAGATCGAAGGGCGGAAAGCTAGTGAAATCAGGCGTCTGTCTAGCAATATTGATGGTCTCAGAGAAGAGCTGGATCGTATAGCTCGAATGAAAACGGGCATCTTCAGACGCGTCTCGGAGAAGGCTAGGGCACAAAAAGAGGCAGAGGCAACCCAGAGACTGAACTCTGCACAAAGCGAGCTCGCATTAGCCATGCGGCACTTCAGTGCTGAAAAAGAGAGGATCCGAGATGAATACGAGAAAAAGAAACAGCCCGTCATCGAGCAGATACGAGATCAACAGAAAGAGATCGAGAACCTAGAGATCGATGGCTCTCTTGAAGCCAGACGAGCTGCATGCGAGGCCCTCGTCAATGCAGTAAACGGACTTCTCCAGAGAGAAAGATTTTCGCTTCATTAGACCCTGTGACCTAGAGCGCGCTGAAGCCTTTAAGTAATACTTCCATAAACGTAACATTGCAGTGGGTTGGTTTAAGATGGGCATTTCTGTCAAATGGTTGGGGCATGCGAGCTTTGAGATAAAGGCCGACGATAAGACAATTTACATCGATCCTTATGAAGGAGAATACAAGGATAAACCGGACCTGATATTGGTTTCCCACTCCCATGACGACCATTGCGACAGGTCGAAAATAAAGAAGATCCGAAAGGAAGAAGCCTTAGTCATCGCCCCGGCCGATTGCGCATCAAAGATAGGAGGAAACGTGAAATCGCTTAAGCCTGGAGAGAAGGTTTCTCTCGGAGCCGTCACGGTGGAAGCCGTCGCAGCTTACAACTACAAGAGGTTCAGGTCTCCTGGCAACCCATTCCATCCGAAAGGCTTGGGAGTCGGATATCTGATAACGATAGGGGACAAAACCATCTATCATGCAGGAGACACAGACTTCATTCCGGAGATGAGAAACCTCAGAAACGTCTACCTCGCGTTACTCCCCAGCGGCGGAACCTATACCATGGACAACCCTGAGGCTGCAGAGGCGGCGTTAGCAATCAAACCACAATTCGTCATCCCAATGCACAGGTGGAACACGAATCCGAGCGAGTTCAAGAACGAGGTGGAAGCAAAATCCAAAATCCAAGTCATCCTGCTTAAACCTGGAGAAGAATTCACAAAAGATTAGAACGTCAGGACAATTCTCTTTTTTCTTTTTTGGTTTTTCGCCCAGTTCATGTAAGGCTCATTGGCACCAACGCATGCTGAGTTTCTTTCGGTAAAGAAGGTTCTTGGTGGGCCGGACCGGACTTGAACCGGCGACCTTTGGCTCGTAAAGCCAATGTCCTAACCAAGCTAGACGACCGGCCCTCTTACTTTCCGTTTTGTCTTCACTAGGTTGTCTTAGATTAAGGTTTTCTGTGCTGCTGCTGTTTTGTGTGATTCTGTGCACAGTGCTGTTCACTATTCTGTATACTCTTCCCAGCGCGCGCCTAACCAAGCTAGACGACAGGTCCCCCTGATTCTGGAGAACATTATTTTTTAGGGTTAGATCCAAGAGAACAAATATTAGGATGCAATCTGTATATGCAAAGCAAAAAATTGTGGTTTGAGCCTGTGCAGCCCCTTGAGGCAATTGTTGGTGTGCAAAGATGAAGAGAATTCTGGTTACAGGTGCCGGAGGACCCGCTGGACTGAATTTTGTTAAGTCTCTGAGAATTGCACCTGAAAAGATGTTTATAGTTGGAACGGAAGCCAACGAATATTTCATACACTTAGCTTCTGGAGATAAGAATTATCCAGTTCCTGAAGCAGCTGAAGCTACCTATATTGAAAGGTTAAATGAAATCACACGGAAAGAGAACGTTGGATTTATCCATGCTCAGCCAGATGTTGAGGTGGCAACTGTTTCAGAAAACCGTGAAAGACTAGATGCAGACGTTTTTCTCCCATCGAAAGAGGCCATACGAAAATGTCAGGATAAACTAGAATCTGCAAGAATATGGCATAGAGGCGATGTTCCAGTTGGGAGAGCACTTGAGCTGCGTGGAGAGTCAGATGTTGACAAGGCGTTTGAAGAGTTTGGAAGCCCAATTTGGATTAGGGCCAGGCATGGTGCTGGTGGCAGAGGGAGCACCGCGGCCTTCAACAAGAAAACTGCTTTGGCATGGATTGAGTATTGGAAATCCCGGAGAATGAATTGGAAATTCATTGCACAGGAGTATATGCCTGGAAGAAACATAGGCTTCCACAGTTTATGGAAGGACGGCGAACTCGTCACGTCTATGGCAAGAGAACGCCTCGAGTACATCTATCCAAGCCTCGCTCCTTCAGGTGTTACGGGCACGCCTGCGACCCAGAAAACCATTTACGACGACAAGGCAAATGAGATTGGAACAAGGGCCGTCTTAGCCATTGACCCTGACTTCAACGGGATCGCTTGTGTGGACCTGAAAGAAAACAAAGAAGGCCAGCCTTGCGTGACAGAAATCAACGCTGGAAGAATGTTCACCACGTCCTTTTTCTTCTCTTACGCAAGCAAAGTGTTACGCAAGGATTATTGCGCTAACATTCCATACTTGTACGTGAGGCTTGCGTTCAAAGAAAACATACCAAAAGTGCCAAAGTATAACATTCTGCCGGAGAACACCTATTGGATCCGCCACATTGACGCGCCCGCAAGACTGGTCAAGGATGGGAAGGTCCTCGGGGAAATGTACCGTTGATCGAAGCTGTGATATTTGACCTCGACGGAACATTGATTCATCTGCCAATAGATTACGAGAGGCTTTTTCGAGAATTCGGCAAAATCATGAAGACTGATAATGTGCGCCCGTTAACAAAGACAATTTCTAAATTGGATGAAAAAGCAAGAAAGCAACTTTTTAAGGCCTGGGATAGAGCCGAGCTCGAAGCGCTGGCAGGCATGAAATCAAATGACGAGGGAATTGCCCTGTACAAGAAGTTTTCTGAGAAGCCCAGGGTTCTCGTAACGATGCAGGGCAAGGCTTTGGTGCATACCGCCCTCGAACGTTTAGGTTTGTCATTCAACCTTGTTATCACCAGAGAAAACTGCCTCGACAGAGCTGAACAGCTCAAAACCGCCGCAGAGAAGCTCAGAACACCTCTGCCAAACATCCTGTTCATCGGAAACACCGACGAAGACCGCCTCACGGCAAAAATGGTCTCGTGCCAATTCTTGAGGGTTCGAAAATGAAGATTTGGTATGATGCTGGTACAGGAAAACAAGTGCGATATGCCGTCGCGATTGCAAGACGTCTCCGAAGCTTGGGACATGAAGTCACACTAACCACGAGAAAGCATCCTGACACCCTGCCGCTGGCCGAGTTTTTGCAAGAAGAGTTCATTGTAGCAGGGAGGTACAACCCCAAATCCCTGATGACAAGACTGAAAGAAAGCATCCGCCGACAGCGATTTTTCTGCAAGATCTTTTACCAAGGCGCTCTGGACGTTGCCATCTCGCATGGCTCCGTGGACCAATGCAGAGTAGCATTTGGTTTAGGAGTCCCAATAATCTCAACGGTCGATACTCCTTATGCAGAGGCTGTGCACAGACTTACACTAACTTTGTCAGATTACATCATTGCCTCAAAGGCAATTCCAAGAAGAATCTTGCAAACCTACAACATTGGGGGACAAATAAAAAGCTTTGACGGCGTGGACGAGGTCGCATGGATCAAGAACTTCGAGCCGAAGACAAAGTTTGATTTCGGAAAACCACTAATCGTGGTTAGACAGCTTGAAGAAAAAGCCGTCTACACCAAAGAGAAAGTAGACCTCCTTGCGTTAGCAAAAAAGTTGACTCTGCTTGGAAAAGTTGTGTTTCTTTCAAGGTACACTCGCAAATCTATCAAAGACCTAATTGTGCCCAAAGAATTCGTTGACTCACCCAGCCTGATTGCACAAGCGGATCTTTTTGTCGGCGTTGGAGGCACCAGTACACGAGAAGCAGCACTGCAGGGAATACCTGCAATAATCGTTAACGTATTTCGAAAACAACACGTAAATGAGTTTTTAGCTAAGAAAGGTTTTCCGATTTTCAGGGTTGAGCCCGCGGACGCGTTGAGACTTGCGGAGAAACTCCTTGGCAAGAAGTATGACGTTAAACATTTGCTGGCTGAGCTTGAAAATCCAGTTGACGTTATTGCTGATGTTGTAAAGAAAATCGGCGCATGAGAAGTTCCCGCATCGTATATTCACGTTTGCGTGTAACCCCGGTAATTTTGATGTCCCAATGAGTGAAGCACCAAATGAAAGGTTTGAAAATCGTTGGTGTGGGCGACGTCGGACATGCACTTTTTGAACGGTTCATGGAAAGCAGGAAATTTTATGCTTACTGGTTTGATGTTAAGACGGAGAAAGGGTGGAAGATACCCAAGGAAACAGGATTGCCCGAAAAAATTGAGGTTATGCAAATCGCGAAGATAGTATGATCTAAGGCTTTTTGCCTTTTTCTGCTTTGACAAATGTTTTTCTTCTTGCTTCATATTCCTTTTTTGTCATCATTGTTTCTGCCGGTACGCCTTTCACCAAGGTTTGACGCGGTACATCCTTTGTCACTACGCTTCCAGCAGCCACCACTGCGTCTTCGTTTACAGTCACGTTTGGGAGTATTGTGACACATCCACCGATTACGACGTTGTCTTCTATTATTGATGGCGTTAAGAATACACTGTGCGGGAACTTGTCGTTTAGCAGGCTGCTGTTCGGACCTATGAAAACGTTGTTGCCAAGCCTGCATTCGTTTGAGATCGTTACGTGAGCTTGTATGACGCAGTTTTCTCCTATGAGGACATCTCTGCCTATGTCGCAGAAGCTTCCAATGCGCGTTCCGTTCCCAACTCTTGTGTTGTCACCGATGACGACATAATTCCAAACAACAACATCCTTACCGAACTGGACATTCTTGCCGATTATGACTCCTTTTCCTAGCCGCGGTTCAGACATACGTCTTTCCCTTTACGCTCAATGTAGGCCGCATGAAGTTTAAATAGTTTGGCGATTTACTTCTCGTTTCTGCTTGAGGTTGAAAACCCTTGACAAATGGCGAAGTCGCCCGGACGATGACTGAGCACGCGCCTCAATTGCCAATTTAGGAATCAGGAACATCAATAATATAGGCGTGGAAATAGTCTTTGAGGAAATAAGAAGGATTGGAGGAATTTCAACGAAACCGAAAATCGTCCTTGTTGGCGTCGGGAGATTCGGAAAGAATCATTTACGCGTATTAAAGGAGCTGGAAGATGATGGGTTATGCACACTTTACGGAGTCGTGGATAAACGAGTTGAGGTCTTGGAGAGCATTAAAAAGACCTATGGCGTTTCAACAACCTCAAACCTGGCTGACTTTCTGAATAGTGAAGCAGACGCAGTGGATGTGGTAACCCCTTCTGACACTCACTTCGAAATATGCAAAGAGTGTCTAGCATCTGGGAAGCATGTTTTGGTTGAGAAACCGCTAACCACATGTTATTCTGACGCAAGGAAGCTGGTTAAGTTCGCGGCTAAACGCAACAGAATTCTGATGGTGGGGCATATTTTCAGATACAACGCAGCCGTGAAAAAAATCAAAGAATTGATCAGAAGCGGCGAACTTGGAAAAATCTACTACATGTTTGGACACTACATGGGTTTTAAAGACCCAAGAGCAGAGCTAGGCGCATTGTTAAATTTTGCGATACACCATATTGACATCTACGACTATTTGTTTGATGAAATTCCAGAAGAAGCTACTTGTAAAACGGCCCATTTTCTGGGAAGGAAAGAATTCGAGGATTTGGCGATTACTGTCTTAAAATATAGCAACGGCGCCTTGGGAATTATTGAGAGTGGCTGGCTGCCGCCTGGAGATTATCGAGACCTGACAG
>Ga0315280_10001422_pt1 | contig 41337 bp, 52 predicted proteins | sample YL17G06_40_MG_FD_203697 | JGI IMG/M metagenome (GOLD analysis project Ga0315280, IMG submission 203697) | Sediment microbial communities from Yellowstone Lake, YNP, Wyoming, USA - YL17G06_40 | ecosystem: Environmental > Aquatic > Freshwater > Lake > Sediment | place: USA: Wyoming | collected...
ATGTTGCCTCCTACTTTTCAAAACGGCAATGCTTCAGTTTTTCAGGGTACTTCTCAAAGTCAACTCGCATCTGGCAAGTGCTTCCGTTCCTACACTCAGAACATCTCGGCGGCTTGACTTCAGGAGCCTTCTTGCTCATACCAACACCTACCTCACAAGCACGGTGATTACACATTTGTCCTTGCTGAGAACTAGGACTTCTAGGCAACTACCCTTCTTGATCTCCATCGTCAACCTTGCAGAGTCAGGTAATGTGATTCTTCCCTTGGCCCCCACAAACACTCTAGGCCTTAGCTCAGCCACTTCTTTACTCCTCCTCCAGAGAAGCTTCTTCAGGTTTAGGAAGTCTTTCGAATTGTCGTATAAATTCCAGAATTCCTCTGATGTTGTCAGCGATCAGTCGTGACTTGTGGTATTCATGCATGTAGAGTGTTGCCGATCGAATGTAAAATTCCCGTTGTTTCTCGTCTAACGGTAATGCATAGTCCTCTATAACGTCTGAGATCGACTGCAATTTCTTCCAAGCTTCAGAAATGACTGCGACATCACTTTCGTTCCTGATCTTTAGAAGCAGGTCATGATATTCCTGATAGGCAGTATTTTTCCAGGTAAGACCCAGTATCCATCCCTCAGTGTAGTATACCTCATCACCTATCCAGTCTGTGCTGAGGCCTACAGGCACCGGTTTTGCATTCTCAAAAATCAGCTGGGCTACATGAGCCATATTATGGTTCCACCATGCGCATGCGTGTTCCGGTTCCTTCGGACGCTTTCCGATCTTCCAAAGCCGAAACCGTTTTCGAGCCCTAAACTCATCAATTCTTGCAGAATCAGCTTGGTCACGGATATTCTGTATGGCTTGCTCAATTTTCGTCATTGCCAAAACACCACTTTCCCATTTTCCCACATGCCCACTATTAAGATGAGTCGGTTTAAAAACTTTTCCTTGAAAATGCGATGGGCATGCTTGAGCTTGGGGTCGACTCGTGGCTAAATGTCCGAGCCCTTGTTCAAAATTAGAAAGGATTTGGGACATTTGACGTTTCTCTTTTCGCATAAGAGCAAACTCGTCTTTTTCACCTTTACCCACCCTCTAATTAAGGGAGGCTGTAGCCCTCGAGCTTCATGCCTTCTCTACGCACACCGGGCAAACTATGTTCACCATAGACGTGAACAACGTTGTGCACGACTATGCTCAGCATACTTTGCACGGCTGGCTCCGTAGGACTCCCTGACGCCCCTGGCTTATGAGACCATTGCGTCTTCGGGTGCCGAGCGCCTCAAAGACCACCTAGGAACGGTCTTCAAGTACCTTTGATATTAGGTACTGAACCCTCGACGTGGGTTCGAAGTTCTCCAATTTGAACTTCAGCAGCTGAGCATTGCTGCCTTGGCCTAGTCGGCTAGAGGACACCAGCCTCGCCTCATATTCTGTTGTGATGCTATAAAAAGGCTTTGCGTTTTACGTATCTAAAAAGAAAACTGCTTTATGCGTTTATGTGTTTATCGCACAAATGTGTGATATCGCACATATAGCACATAAGGTACTTATGTGAGCCTTGGTTGGGATTTGAAATTATCGCACAAATGTGTGATATCGCACATATAGCACATAAGGTACTTATGTGAGCCTTGGTTGGGATTTGAAACTAAAGGGGGAAGTGCCTAGTACGTGCGGATCCTTGTTTGCTGAAGAGGAGCAACCGTGCAAGATGGAATATTCGCGCTTCGCAGCTGGAGAAGCATCTTCGTGACTGTGAAAGGCCACAGGCTCATAGGACCCTTAACAACAATTTTGCCGGATGGGTCCTTGCAGACTGTCATCATCGTGGGCATCGGTATGGGCGTTGGTATGGGCGTGGGCGTCGGTGGGGGTGGCGGGCTAGTAGAAGTCATGTACACGAGGGGTGGAAGGTTTCCATCCTGTCCAACTGGTTCATGCCCCTTCCAGTCTGGAAAAGCGCCTCGATCTACGACCATCCAGTATCCTAATTGGCTAACTGGAACAACAAAAGTGGTTTGGCCGTTGCTGTCGACCTGCTGGTCCAAGCGGTACGTGTGGGGGTTTCCGTTTTCATCCAGCTCACTCCAAGCCACCGTTACCACTGCCGAAGTGATAGGTTGGTGGGTTGCTGAATCCCGAACTGTCGTGTAGAAAGTCGCCACTTTTTCAAACTCCTTCAATATATGTAGAGTGAAGTTGCTATTGAGTTTTTCTCCCTACCGAAAACTATTAAGGAACTTACACACTAAGAATCATGGCGACAAACATGGCAGGTTTCTTGCAGGTAAACTGCGAATCAGGAATAGATGTTGTGTACCTCTACGAGACAAATTGGGGAGTCTTGACTGTAATCATGCCCAGTGATGGAAGTTCATACACGATAATAGAGGGCACAATGGCCAGCGATAGACTAGGCATCGTGCCCAATACCAGCGGGGTTGTAAAGGTGGAAGCAGAATGGATAACCGGAGACAAAATCTTTGCTATCGCCGTCGGCTTCGGCAAAAATAGGAAAATGGGCATTTCATTGATGATCGGAAACGAAAACCGACTAAACATGAAAGCCAACAAAATGGGATATCTCGGCAAACTAACAGGCATTCAACTCGCCCGACTTACATGATAGCGTCAAGCCACAAATCAAGCTGCGGGCACTTCTCCGGATGACAACATCTCGCCTTCAAGTTCTCCATAAACAAACAGCGAAAACAGTCGTCGTCTAGGCTGGTTAGGACACAAGCCCTCCAAGCTTGCGATCCCGGGTTCAAATCCCGGCGACCGCTGGAAAAGGCTACTTGGACAAGGCAAATAGTCCATGCTCGGCATAAACTAATAGCTAGTATATGAATTTTCATCGCCTAATCGAAAAAAGGGGTTGTGGATGTTTGACTACTCGTGTGTACCAGGATGCGTGTCGATCGGCGTAGGCATCGGGTTCTCGCTGTCCCAATAGGGCCCTGCTGATCAAGCGGGCTGAGACTATTGGCTTTGACATGTCTTGATGGGGTCAGCACGGTCTGACGCTGAAAATGCCCGCCACCATCAACCACTGGCCAGGCGGCTCCTGCAGTTGCACAATCATGACTTTCATATTGACAGGCATTGGGGCAATGGCAACAGCCACCTTGAATTTCATCCCATCAGGAAATTGGATGAAGGTGGCACCGCTGTCCATAATCTGCTTGCGAGTGTAGACAGGACCGCTCTTGGTTGCATCATACGCTTCCATCATAAAAGTGTCAGTAGGCACAGATGGCTTTTCCATTGAGAGGATTCGAATTGAAAGGGCATCTCGCAGAACATCTTGCTCGGTCTTAGGCGCATCAGTCCTCGTGATAACCTCTAATGTTACTTTCATGCCAGATCAAGATGAATATTTAGAGCTCACTAGATTTAAGTTTTACCCGAGTCAAAACATCAACACGGTCTGCCAGTTTGCCCACGGCCTTAATAATGTCCACGTTTGCAGCCTGCAGCGAATTCAAGCTCCTAGTCACCAGCTCCAAATGCTGCATAACCTGAACGCTCGTCATGCTACCGTCACACATGCCGATGAACTCCTCAATACTTCGCTCGTCCCTGCTGTGGATCTCTTCCCGGAGAACCCCTAAACCTTCCTTCTCATACACTCGAGCAAACCACTGCTTAAAACCCTGCAAGCTACAGCACCGAGTAGGACTATCATTCCTAAACCGCTTCCAATCCCTGTTAAACCCATACTGCACCACGAGCCAACGACCAATATTCCCCTCGATCACCGGCCAACCCCGAGCCCTACAAAAACCGTCAACAGCAGCCAACCACAAAACAAACCTGTCAAAATCCAAAGGCCGCTCCGTAAACGAGCCCCACACCATAAAAGTCTCTTGGCTCAGTTGAAAACTCGAAAACCCCCCATAATAATCAAACCTGTCCCGAACCACACCACCCTGTGGTATGGCGTTGGCGAAGTTTCCTGTGAGTTTGAGGCTTAGGCCGTGGATTTCGTAGCGGTTTTTGGTTCCGTGTGCTTTGAACATTCGGTTGAAGTCGTCAGTGAATCTTCTGGTTGCCGCGTAGAGGTGCACACTGCCTTCTGGACGATAAAAGACCTTTCCGTCTACCTTGAGCCGCATGAGGGCCCAGCGTACAGTGCCTATGGGCATGGGTTTCAGCTCCTTTGCCAGTTGTGTCGGCGTCCACTCTTCCGCTTGAGCTTCTAAGAAGCTTAGTATCCTATAGCAAGCGTTTGTAGAAGCGTTGGAGGCGTTGGCATCTGCTCGATGGAAGCTCATGCTCAATTCTCCCGTTCAGAAGCAATGTCGCTTATAGAATAATCTTCTTTAATAATTTTCTATACAGAAAAGTTGCGGTTCACTTTGGATTTATCGACCTCAGATTATGCACTCAAACGTACAAATATCGCTGGGACTGTTCCAGTTAGAACTGTTGCTCCTGCTGGGAACGTCGCGGGTAGAGCCGCGTATGTGAATGCTACAGTGTAGCCGAGCCCTGAAGCAGTGCCGAGTCCAGAGTCCAAGCCTAAGATGGCTGCCGCACCGCCTGTCGCTAAGGCTCGCAGTGTTGGTGCTGCATTGCCGACAATAACAGCCCAATAGAGTCCTGGATTCAATGTCAGATTTATCGTTGCAGTTTTCACTCCTGTCGTTCCTGTGTCGAATTCTCCACTGTCCAAGAGCAAAGAGGAAGGATAGACGACTCCGCTATCGGCAAAAATGCCGAAATGGACTTTTCCCGCAAGTAAAGTTGTAACGATGATGGCAATACGGTCCAATGTGATTTTTCTCGGGACGAAAAGAGGTAGAGCCCGCAAGTTATTTGCGGATGGGGCATTAGTCGTCAAGGCGAGCCCATTAACCTGTCCCGCACAATACCAACGATTCGGAGTGCTACCTACACGCCTGTAGAGGTCTACAAAACCTCTCGGTAAGAGATCCTCGACCATTGATTGTTTACCTCAACTATGCTTCATGGTCAATAACGACTTCGCCTGTTGAGCTGATCCATCCGATCTTGGTAATTTTCTTGTCGCCGCTTGTGCCTACTCCGTCAACTTTGTTTGCCAAATCAGTTGCCAGATTACTCACTTTGGCTGGGTCAGCCCCCTCCTTGAAGACACCTTTTCTTTCAAGGTCCTCTCGGATCAAATCGCGCAGATAATCTGACGTGTTGATGTGGGCGCTGCATTTCAGGAACCGCAATATTGCCTCGTACATCGGTTTTGTGACACGGGTTGAAATGGGAACAGTCGTCCTCTGGTTTGCCTCTTTCCTTTCAATTTGGGTTTGCATGTGTGCTCCTCTGTAATGTGCTCCTCTGTAAACACTTATAGGGGAGGTCTGGGTACCCAACTGTTGCACATGGACGTGTCAAAATGGGCATTCAAGCGGTATTTGAAACCAAGTTAACCGTTGTGGAACATCTGCGAGCTTTGATGAGTCAATGGCAGCAGCACTGGCCACCTTGTCGTTTGTGACTGCTCCAGGAGCCAATTTCACGTTTGTGACGGACCCGTCCGCGACGGTTCCCACATCAGCAGGCTTGAATTTGACTTCGACCATCTTTCTTTCAACCTCCTTAATCTTCTATATCAAACACCATTTCATTAGTCAGGGGATCCCAATAGATGTTTTTGATCCTCTTTTTGCCTGGCGGTGGCTTGCTCACTTCGCTGACCTTCTCTCTTTTGGCCTCAATTGAGTCGCCGATGCTCTTTTCGTCAGACACCTTTCAACACTTCAAACACTTCTTTAGATACAAAAAAGCCATCGCAGAGAACCCAAAATGTGTGGTCACTGCCACTGTTGTTATGCGCGACCCACTTGATTTCCTCTCCGCAGGGGATTCCTCTTTCGAGTGTCTTTGGAGAGTCGACGGGCGCCATCGCATGCTCTATTTTCATGGTTGTACCATGATTGTAGGTCCATACCAGGTACGTGTCTGAAAACCAGTTGTTTGCCACTTTCAGGATAAGACCGACCAAGCGTTCAGGCTCGGGGTTCTTCAATAGAAAAACAGTGTCGACTTCGTGGGCCGCAACAGTTTTGTACTGATACACTTGGTCACGCGGGAACATGTAGTTCATTGGACCGTAGAAATTGATGTTGGCTCTAAGCAGCCTATTTGTTTCTTCCATTTGTTGGCAGAGCTTTTTCAAAAGAATGGCTTGTGCAACGTCAGGTCTGCATTTGATGAGTTCTTCCAATTGTTTGTCTTGGCCTGGCGCCACCCTGACCACTAATAACTCTATGGGGGCAGCCATTATTTAACTTAAAGGCATTCCTCAACCTGAACTAGCTATCTTGTTTACCAGCTTATAGACCCGGCATTCTCTGCATTTCTCATATTGTCTTTCGTCACACTGGTTGCAGATTATTCGGCATAGCTCTTTAAGCTCCTCGTCCAACCTTCATCCTTTCCAAAAGAAGCGGCCTACGGGCTCAGTCCAACCTCTTGCTTCTTGGGGAGAAAGGAGAGAAGGGAGAAAACAAAGGACCTCATCGCCCTCGTTCAAAACATTTATGCTCACAGTCCTTATAACTATTTCCAAGGGGTTAAAGATGAAGGCCAGCCGCCGATTTAGATGTTGGCGCAAATTCTGCAAGATAACAGGCAAAGAATGTAAGGAGTCTTATGACCCGTTAGACCTGCAGCAGAGGCGAAGCTGCTCAAACTGTAGATGGGCCGAGGGAAAATGACCCCTCCTCTCCCCTGAACTGTCTGTGCAACAGCTGAGTTTACTTTATAAGGTAGTTTCAGCGAAAAGGTCTATCAAGACGAAAAGAAGGAATCAAAATGGTACGCTCTCTGCCAGAAATGGTAGCAAAGGGGCAAGCGAAACTCGCCGCCAAATCAGCTTCAATGTCATCCAGCTGGAACGCTGCGAAGAGCAGAATGCAGTCCAACTATGGCGCAATGCCATTCGGTCCAACCCGAAAATCCAATTACAACGCCGGAGTCAGCGCCGCAACATACCACGCCCCAGATCCCAACAAATGGGCTAAAAACTGGCAAGCCAAGATGTCCGAGTAAACCTCCACATCTGTCCAGTTGCCCAAAGAATCTCTTCCCTTTTTTATTTTCTAAAGTAAGAAAAACCATTTAAAGGTCAAAACTGCATTATTGTTTGACTAGCTATGGAACAAGCACAGAGCGACATCTACAATGCCGTTTTAACTTTGTTGTCACACGATCAAGAGGGCAACATGAAGATACTGTTGGAATCGATTGTGGAATGGGAGAAACTGCATCCTGCCAAAGCTGACACGGATGGCTGGGCATGGAGTGATGTTCACGGAAACCCCATAACACTAAACAGCCTAGTGACAAAGAGGATTCTGAACGTCGTGTTCAAGAGCAACAAGTACTGCTCATACCACACTATTGATTCAGTTTCGGTTGAAAAGGCCCTAGCAGACTACCAGGGCTCTTTCGTCCAGTTAGAAGAGGCAACACCAGAGCAAATTCCAACAGACCTGTTTCACCTTGTGATTGGGCATTCGGAAAAAAAGGATATAATCATGAGGAGTTTAGAGGCTCCTCGGCCTGTCAGCCTGCTACTCTGGGGCACAGTTGCTTCTGCAAAAACGCTCTTCCTGGAAGATCTCGGCCGCTTGCCTCACAACAGCTTCATCCTGGGAAGCAATCTCACTAAGGCAGGCATGTTCGACATTCTGTTCAATGAACGGCCAAAATACTTGATTATCGACGAAATAGACAAGATTGATGATAGTGAAGTATTTGCAGCTCTTCTAAGCCTGATGCATAAAGGCTACATTACCGAAACCAAATACCGCCGGCACAGAACACACCGACTAAAAACGTGGGTGTTCGCATCTGCAAACGACATTTCACACCTTCCAAGAGAATTACTGAGCAGATTCTTCCCCTTAAAATTCAGGGACTACACTGATGATGAATTCCGCGAAGTTGTCGTGTCCATACTAAAAGAACAGGAGGACATACCAGAATCATTAGGCATCTACATCGCACAGAAGGTTTTAACAGAACTCAACAGTCGAGATGCGCGAGACCCGATAAAACTCAGTCGGCTTCTGAAACAGAAAACAAAAGAAGACGTCGACCTGATTCTAAGCATTATGAAAAAACAGAGATAACTACTTAGGACTTGTAATATCTTTCACTGTATTCCGTCAAGAACCGGCAAAAAGTTCCGTCAGCACCAGCTAGGTTGGAGTCAAAATCATTGGAGCCAATTGGAGATGCCCGAGCCTTCTCTATGAATGCTTTTGCATCATTCACGTCTTCTATTCTCAGCCCGTCTCTGGGAAGGTCATTGGTTAGTAAGTCATGGAGGAGTAGGTTGAAATACTGGTTAATTAGTGCCACTGCTCTTGGATCCTCTTTGAAATTCTCCAAGGCACGTATTATGGCTATGTCTTGCAGTGCCCAAATTATGTCCTGAAAAACATCATCAGAAAGATGTGGAGAAGCACTAACCTCTCTAAAGATTTTCCGTAAAGGTCCCTCTTTCAGAAATCCCACGTTCTCCCCTACTTCATCATGGCCTGGATCCAGGCTTCTGCAACTTCCAAGCTTTTCGGGTATGCAGACTGAATAATCGCTACTTTTACGTCAGGACGGTCTGGAGGAGCCCACGCTGCGGCTTGACTGCTGATCCAGTTGTCTGCCATTAAGAAGGCCTTGTCAATCAGAGCTTCAGGATATCCTTTAGCTTTCCACTCCACGTACTTGGCTTCTCGAAGTGATGCTATCTGGCCATCTACGCTAGGAGTGATAGTACTGCCTGGAGCAGCATTTCGAAGATTCTTAAAGAAGCGACGAACGGGCCCTTCTTCCAGGATGCTCACGACTTTATTTCTCCAGTTTTATACCAATGTTCTTGAACAGCTCCAAACGCAAGTTTAAGCTTTTCCAAGTGCTCCTTTTCATCAGCTTGAATTTCACCGAAAATAGTCCCCCATCCGAAAGAGCCGTACTTATCGATTGCCTTTTGATACGCAGCCATCGCATCAACCTCACTTCGCATAAGTGCTAGAAGTTCCTGCGATATACTCATGAGAGCAACTCCCTTATCATCAGGCTTACCCGACTCTGCGGGGACATCAGGTTGTCTGTGTTCTCTGAGGATCTTCCTCAAAGGCCCATCCTTTAGAATACCTGCCGTTCTTATCGTCCTCTTCGGCGTGGAGCTGGCGTAGGTTTAAGAGGCCAATCTAAGCCGAGGCTTCTGGAGGCTACCCTGTGACTCACGTTCTGAATGCAAGCGTACCATTCTGCGGATCCCTCTTTTAGTGATGCGTACCCTTGGCCGCAGACTCCTTTTGCTAGTTCTGTTGCCCATGAGGACCTTGCAACAACTTCTACGGCTTGTTGAGCGGTGATGCCTTCCGGGAGGGGAACCGGTTCTTTGTAGCCTCCCCCGTAAGCGTGTCCAACTAGGTTCACAAGCTTCTTTCTTGGAACGAGTGTCTCTCGTCCCCTCAGAAACGTGCGAACTGGCTGGCGCTCGAGCATTGCCATTGTTTTCACCCTATGAGCCTGTTGCGGATGTCTCTTCTCTTTCCGAACAGTTCTTTCTGGCCTTGGACAAATCGCACAACAAGATTGGGCATGTGTTTTTCCAGAGGCTCAAAGGATTCCGTTACTGCCTTGGTGATGTCGATGATAGTGTCGCATCCGAGCTGCAGTCGGTCTCCGACATAAGTGTTTATTTTACGCAACATTTCCTTTGCCATTTCGACCACAAAACTCTATTAGTCAATTACGGATAAAAAGACTACGGTGAACACTTGACTGAGAGCTTGTTCCCTGACTCTCGGCGAGCCGTCTTTTAGCTGTGGTTCTGATTTGAGGAAATCTGAGCTGAGTTGAGCTAAATAGAAATGATTTGTTATGAACTGACGCGTCACTTAAGACTTGATTTGAAGTGAGCTAGTCTAGCGCGGAGCGGTCCGAACCGTATTGGTCCGTGTTGGTACGAAGCGTACTGGTCTGTCACTTAAGACTTGATGAGATTTGGCGATATGATTTAATGGGAACCGACTGGAAACGGGAAGGATTAAGGTGGCTTGAATTGAAGTGACCGGAGCTGGGGTGAACCGTCACTAAAGGTTTGATTTGAAGTGATTTGATGGGAATTGATCCGAGTCAACGTGAATTAACGTGATCGGAAATGATGCAAGCCGAAGCAAAGCGGATTGAGGAGGACCGTCACCTAAAGGTTGAGCTGGTATGATTCGACGTTTAGTATTTTGATGGGGCATCCTTTTAAGAGTTCCTCGTGTTTGACTAGGCGTTCTGCAGAATGTTTGGGAACTGCAAAGATTCCTTTTCCGCCTCCGTAGAAGAGGCCGAATTCAAGGCGGATCCAGCCTTCCAGCAGTTCTGATAGGTTTTGGTCGCCCTTGCATTCGACCCAGACGATTTGAGGCTCGCCTTTTTCCTCTCTGTATCCGTAGAAGTCTAGGATAACCTGTCGTTCTGTTCCGTTTACTCCGATCTCCTCTCTGACTTTGTATCCCTGACTTTCCATCCACGCTCTTGTTCGTCGTTTTACTTCGTCCTCATCCAAGTTGGCTTCTCCTCGGTTTTTGCGGCCTTGTGCTGACCCTCGATCTTGGCTTCTTCTATGATTTTTTCAAGCTCTAAAACCCACCGCGGCAATCTCAACTCTCCTTCATCCAAGTTGATCAGCTCAGAAGTTTAGCTCTTTCTCCTCAGCCACTTTGAAGCTTTTTAGAGTGAAAAGTCCATATCCGGTTGAGCTGGTGTGCATATCTCCGAGTCCTTTCATGGGTCCTATCTCTCTGAGCCACCCTTCAACGCTTTCAGGTCTAACGCCGCCGGCAATCGAGTAAATCGCAACCTTCACGGTTACTGGCTTTGATAAGACATAATGAAAAGCAAAGATGGTTTTGCCTTCGGTATTTCGGATTACTTCCACATTGGGTTCCGGAAGACCATTCAAATCATACTCTTCTCTATGCGAGAACGTGCGCCAGTTTCTAGATGGAGCTATATCCTCTAGTTTTGCTATCGGATTGAAACCATGGGTGGGTAACGATAGACATACGACACCATTCTGAATTCGGTCCCTCCATGAAGGCTTCATAGTGACGACTTGTTCCTTCAGCCAACCCTTCAATCGTTTGCCAGCGTCCCATATGATGGTTTTCTCATCTACATCTAACCATTCTGTAGGGACCAAGATTCTTTTCACCTTAGACCCCTGGCCCTTCTGGACATACTGAACTGAAAGAGCAAGCCTCTCGACCTCAAGCTCTACCTCAACATGCCACTTGCTACCGGGCGTCACTTGCCTTTGAGGCATTACTTCACCCCCTCTTCCAACAGTTCGATTATAAGTTCTTTCAGGGTTTTCTTGTCTGTCACTGCCTTAAGTTTTAAGGCCTGGTGAAGTTTGTCTGGAATCACAAACCTGATTTCACCCATGTCACACACCACAATGATAAAATCATTCTACAAGCAACTTCTATATAAAATCTCGCCTATCTAAGACGACCAAACCAAAATTTATTAACTTCTCCACGGTTACAGCATTATGTCATTCGGAGGCCTTCAAGTTGACTGCAGAAAGTCTTTTTCTAGGCGGCATGGCAACGGGTGAGGCGATAAAAGAGTACCTTCAGACTGTGAAGAGGGGAAACCCCTATGGCTTCTACAAAAGTTTCCGGCAGTTTAAAGAAACGACAAGTTATGCAGCAATCAGGAAATACTTCTACATCCTCAGGGAAATTGGGTTAATTCACCCCGTCGGAACTGAGCCCAGTAAGCAAGGCTTCAAGAAACACATGTATGAGATCGCGCCGGGCAAGGAGGATGATCCAGCTTGGTGGCATCCGCAGATGGAGCTTTATCCAGGTACAGCTCTCGGCAAGCAAGGCTATGCCAAACTTGAAGCGCAAGGCCTTAAGCCCCACGGCGGCAGAGCAAAACAATACCGTGGAAAATCAACTCTCTCATATCCCTAGCAGGGTGAACTGAAACGTATCAAAGAAGAAGTTGGTATCCTGGCAAATTTCTGAGAGGCAGTCTTCGAAGTTCAGAAATAGAAACGGAGAATCTCGTTGTTTATAGAGGTCTATCTGACATCAACGTTGAAAGGGTTAAAGGGGAAGGACTGTATCCTACGCCTGGTCAGGATTGGGTCTACACGGCTACGACTTTCGGCAGAGCTTTGTCATTTGCGTATGGTCACGCCAAAGTTGAAGGTGGGACACCAGTCGTTTTTCAGTTAAAGGTGCCTGTTGACAGATTCCATAGTCAAGTAGCTTACAATCTGCAAAGAGGATGGGCGCCAGTAGGGTACTTGACTTCGGGCCACCTAGAACCAGCCTTGCCATCTCAAGTGAGTAGCAGTGGAAGAAAAACGGCGGATCAGGGTTACTCAGCCCAATGCGGAGGACGACTTGCTAGAATGGATGCTCAGTATTGACTTTCTGAAGTGTCACAAGCGTTAGGTTTGCGGTGATATGTGGTCTTTAAAGGACGATGCGGAGACGTTCATGACGTTTATGGCCCACTCGTGTTGCTTGTACAGTGTTCTTTGGATCTCGAGTGGCGGAACCATGTACGTTCCCTTGTAGGGTAGTTTGTGACCCATCCAGTATTCGACGAGTGGAATGTGGTTTGCCTGTTCAGTGTGGAAGCTTAAGCCCATGTAGGTGCTGAAGAATGCTCTTAGCCGGTGCGGGGTTATTGGCGGTTTAAGGCCTGCTCGAACGCTCGTCTTGTGCACTATGTATTCTATGGCCCTCTGTGACAGTGTGAAAACGGGCCCCTTATGCTTGACGTCTTTAACAAAAAGTCTAAGTTGCTCAAGCGCGTCGACACCCCAAAAAGTATCGTATTTCTTCTTTATCTTCTCGCGCATCATAGGCAAGTGCAACGGCTCTATTCCACGGTCTAGTTCATCCTTGATCTTTTCGAATAGAATGAGCTCTCGAAAGTCTTCCAAGCTGACGCCTGACTGTGCCAGGCAGATGATGATTGTCCTGTCTCTCAAACTTCTTGACCTTTTCAGCATCCTAGCGAGCTCTTCAGGTGAAGGAACAACCTCTGAACTCGGCCGGGTCTTCCACGACTTCGGACTCTTGACTACCAACGCTGCATAATTGGCGTAATAAAACGAGCAGATAATGTTGTGGGCCGTTACAACACTTCCTCTGGCCAGAGGCTTTACTTTTTTCCCGTCTTTTTCCCCCTTTTCCATGCTGTCCTGCCACTTGCCAAGCAGCTCTTCGTGCTGACGCTTTGTCATCTCGTCTTTGGACAGTAAATGTTCTCTTCTTTCTGCGATCAGCTGATCCGGTGTTTTTCCAGCGAATTCGCAGTAGCGGTTCAGAAAGTGAGTGTACGTTTGTTGAGTAGACGTCGACCGTATCCCGCTTTGAAACACGAGGTCAAACCAGCGTTCTACGGCGCCTTTCGGCTTCGGTTTACTCATGCTGCTGTTCACCAGTGTCCATTAACGCGGAAATGTCCTCTTTCACCATGATCACTCTGTCCGTGGCGTCAGCTGACACACTAAAGTAGGCATTGTGCCTTTTACAAAATGCGTAAGAAACAACTTCCTTGCCTATTCCGATTCGAACGACTTCAGTAATTTCCTCGGTGTGGGGCTCGCCTAAGGTGCAGGCTACACTAAGGGGTTTGTCAAGCGGGCATTTTTGCCATGTGAGTTGCTCCAAGGTCATTTTTCCACACTTTTCGCTTTTGGGGTCTAAAACGCATATATGCCAGTTTCTACATAAGAGCTTTTCGGAAAATCTACAAGGTCGTCTGCTGCACGCCCATAAACTGCTCGGCTTGCCTGTGAAGCTCATAAATCTTGTTCATCCTGCTCGTGTCATAGGCGCCAAAAGTTGCTACCGAGATACGGCTAAGAAACTCCAGATATTCCAGTTGGCTCAGGACCAGACTGATTTTTTCCCGTGTCTCGATGTCTACTGGTCTTGCTACACACTTCAGCATATAAACACCGTTCCTATAGTTTCCCAAGCACATGATCTTCTCTAGCGTTCTCAAGTCCACTGTGCTAAAATACTCTCCGGACTCGCCGCCCAAATGCGTGTGAAATGAACCAAAAGGGTGATAACCAACACAGTCTTTAATCACCACTCGATTCTCGGATCCCCAGCAAGAACGGCTAAGATGTAATTCGCCGTTGGGACCTGTGCAGATCGCGGCGCCAATTTCGCGGTCATGAGTGTCGGCTTCTTCAATCATTTTCCGCAGTTCAGGCCCATACTTCGTTTTGATCTCCAGCATCTTTGCGTGCACATCAATTGGTTCGTCTGATTCCGCAGAAGCATTTTCAATCAGTAACTTAAGGTTACGTGTTACTTTTCCGGCAGTCTCCAACGAAAACCCCTAATCGAGTTTAGCCGAATCTTCTGAAGCCCTTCGGGTGAAGGATCTTCTTCCATGACGCGCATTCAGCACAGCCTTTAGGCTCTCCTCCATCCACCATTTTGGCTATAGGTTCAGGCAGGATCAGTGTTGGACGTTGCTTCAAAAACTCGAACACAGGAGCTGGTCGACTGATGAGTGGAAAGTTCCCCATACGACTCACTATGTTACTATTCGTTTAAACGTGCATATAAGTTTTCAGCCACGTTGCAGCTCATAGTGTCTGGGGGTCCCGAAGGGAGCTCCTTTGATTCCGAGTTGTTCAAGAGCCTCAACTGAACACTCCGCCTCAACATACTTTACGTTCTGTCTCCTTATGTTGGGAAGCCAGTTCAGTTTGATGAGACTCAGCCGAGAAAGCAGTTTGGCACCTGGCTCGTGAAGGCCGAACGTGTGAAAAACCTCTTCTAGAATCGTTTTTTCATCAGCCTGCGGAGTTAAGATGATGATATTTTCACCGATAGGTGTTGCGCCGCTAACTAGAAGAAGACATCTTTTTCCTTGGAAAAGCAGCGGCGCATCTAAGATGTAAACGTGACCAGGCGGGGTCAACCAAGGAAAAGAGGAGATTGTTTTCTCCACGTTCTCTATTTCCACGTCCATGTCACCCACTAAACTTACTACGTGGCTCTTTATTAATTTTCCAAGTGACTTAGCCGATGTAGGTTCCTATGGCTTCATCTCCGCTGCTCTCTATTATTAACACGTAGGCGCCCCACGTAGTTGAGTAAACCAGAGAGGGGATCACCGCAATTAAGCCGCTTTCAAGCAAGGTTCTCCCCATGCCCTTAGTCACGGTTACTGTTACCAATACCGGCTGCATCAGGTCTTTGCTCGCTGAAAAAATTCTTGTCGGCAACGTGAAGACCGAGACCGTTTGAGATTCAAGCTTTGAAGACTGCTTCAGAGGCATGGTAGCCATCACTGATATGAATTCTACCCTGCTAGCATACAATATGCGAAGCATCGTTCCCGAGGCTAGCACAGAAACGGGCTGGGTCAGGACCTTTGAAAAAGCCTTTACCGAAGACATTACAGTCGTTATTGACTGCGTAAAAATCGCGGCTGAAGGAACCCCTATGCGTGTCAGCAAGACCAAAATGTCTTGAATTCCAAGCTTTGATGGGCCCTTGCACAGAGAAGACAGAACAACGACGGACTGAACCTGAACCTTCTTGGTAGCCTTCACAGGGGATGTCGCCACGGAGACAGACTGGCTTACGGGTTTGGAAGGGCGCTTAACTGTAAGAGATAAAACAGAAATAGCCTGCGTTATGCTCTTGGTGAAGGCTTGAGCTATCGCATTACCCCACACCTCAAACATAAAGTCGCCATCAGCGCCCCAATAATCTAAAAGGGATAGCCAAGTAACACCACTATCAGCGCTATGTTCACCATTCATCCCCGCATAAGTTCCGGGCCACTCACACCTCCAACCGACAGCCTCAGTATCGGGATCGGCAGTTGGCGCTCTGAGCACAGTTGCGTATTTCGTGTTTGCTGGCAGAGTGTATTCCGTCAACGATATTTCATACCATTCACCAGCATCATCCGTTGTAAGAGTGTCTCCATCGATGGTGCCGCTGGTTAAGTCACCCCCTGTGGGATGGCCATTCCCGTCAGTTGCTCTGATTCCAATTGTAACGGTTCCGGGAGTACCGATACGGAAAAGTTTCAGTTTAATCGAGGTAATGGTGTGGCTGCTGGAGCCCACGGTGAAAGTTTGACCAAGCCATCCTGTGGCGGCAGCATACAGGACAGTATTGTCCCCCGTGTTATGATACTCAAACAGCGTGGTCATTTACAAGCTCCTCCTCTGCTAAATGCCCAGGGCTTCATCTCCGTTGCTTTCTATGATCAGCACGTATGCTCCGAACTCGGGAACATAGACGAGTGTGGGGATCTGTACCACGAGGGCTTCAATCAGAAGCTTTTGAACGCCTTTGCTAACGGTCATAGTCACTAATATCGGCTGTGCCTGAATCTTCTGTGAGTTCTTCAAGATGGTTGAGGTTATGGTCATAGGCTGGTTTAGTTCTCTGATGATGGCTAGTACAGTTGACGGGGTAGTCTGTACTTCCAGGGACTGCACGAGCATTCTTACGAAGGCTAGTGTCGAAGTCAGGGTTTCCAACACAGTTAATGGCTGGTCGACTGATTTAGCCGGGCTCTTGAATGACTCAGTGGTCACGACTGCCGGTTGGAATTGAAGGGTCGACGGGTCCTTTATGATGCTGGTGCCAGCAGTAATGTTTTGCAGAAGCTCTTTCAGAAAGGTTAGAACCGCAGCAGGCAGCATGTACACTTCTAGGGACTGTTCAAGGGACCTTTCAGCCTCTTTGGAGACAGACGCGGATGAGACAATATCCTGCAAGTAATCCCTGACGTACATCGTCAAAGCGCTCGGGCTTAGAAAAGCCTCTATTGGCTGGGTCATACTCTTACCCGGACCCTTAACGCTCAGCATCAGCTGTGTCAAGTCTTGCCTACATGCCTTTGTGAAAGCAACAACTTCAAAAGTTGAAATCGAAATCGGGTTGACCAACATTCTCTCAAACTGAGACAAGTATAGCGGATGTGAGAACACTGAAACATCCTCGGCTCCGAACTTCAGCGTATCCTTTAAACTGCTCTGAAGAACGGATACCGCTTCTGACTCAAGTTTACCGGTTGACACGGAAGACTCTATAATGATAGCTAATCCTTGTTCAAGTGTTCTTATCGGCGAAAATACTCTGGAAACGCTCGAAGTAACCACGGAGAGCTGGTCCAGAGCAAGGGAAAACTCTGACAATCTAGTCAAGGCAGAAGCAACATCCTGGCTCACCACCTTATGGAACTGCACTCCAAATACGGTTTCAACTGATAATGCTACAGCTCGAGGCACAGTAACGGCCTTGAGTGATGAGGGAAGCAGAGAAATCGATTGCTGCCGAGTTAGGATACACTCGGATGTTCTGGTAAACGATAATGCAAGATCCTGTGTTGCTATCTTCTTGAACTGTATTCCAAGGAACAATGTTTGAGCTGATAGTGCCTGAGTTTTAGGAGACACGGTGACGGCCTTAATGGACGATTGAAGTACCGAAACCGGCTGCGTCCCAGATTGTGTCCAAGCTTGAGCAGATACCGTTCGATATATGAACTGCACCTGATAAAACGGAGGCCTTGTATCCGCGTTAGTATCGATCGTGTGCTGATGATCGGCAGACGCTACGGGCGTGTGAGTATGCGACCACGCATCATTTGTAAAAGTGTGTGAATGAGCTCCAGCACTATTGTCGATTGATTTGGTCAACTGTGTTTGATTATCTGATGAGATCACTCCATGTGTATGGGCGCCAATGTTGTCCGTTGCAGCATGCTGATGAGCCGTGCTAAAAGCATTTTGAGTGTGATCGTTGTGAGCACCCGCAGCGCCATCAGTGTGATTGTGAGAGTCTGCGCCTCCTGTTCCGCCTGCTTCGCTTCCTGAGGCCACACCGCGAATGAATTTTGCCCTCAGATCAGGCCTTGGACTTGATCCGTCGCAGAGATTATATTGGCTTGGAATGGCAGCTAAAAGCCCAACCCAAATCAGAATGCCGCCTAACGGAATATCCGTTGCACTTGTGTTGTATATGAAGATTATGTCACAATACGCTGGCAAACTCTCGTTGGAATCCGCCGCGCCGACCGTGTGGCTGTGAATGCCTCCAGATTGGAAAGTGTGCGTATGTGCTCCGATTGTATCAGTGTTCGCATGGGTATGAGCAAAAGTGCTGTCGGCAGTTGATTGATATGAAGAGTATTTAGTACCGCTTGAAGCACTTCCGTGGTTATGATTGACGCTATAGGCATTATGTGCGTGGTAGTGGTCTCCCTGACTGTCTGTTCCATGCGTGTGCCCAGCACAATTTTGGGTCGTATGCGTATGGTCCGCTGAACCGCCCGTTCCCCCGCCACCAACACCGTTAGGAGCACCCGCCACAAACTTTGTCTGTAGATTGGGCCTTCCGCTGTTGCCATCGCATTCATTCCAGCCTGTCGGAATATCTCCACGAAGGCCAGACCAAACTATGATTACGCCCGCTGCTACTTCTGCGGTGCTTGTTGCTTGGATAAAGAGAACTTCATAGTATGGTGGTCGTCCATCCGCATTGTCGACCGTATGCGTATGGGCACCTTGAGAGTCTAAAGTGTGGGTGTGTGCACCGCCTGTTTGCGTTGTATGTGTATGTGCTCCTGCTGTAGTAGCAGTACTTACACTCCTCCCCGAACCATAAGGTTGCCTAACTTCTGTCCCGTGGTTGTGGTCACCGGAACTACTCGTCGTGTGAGTATGTCCGCCTTGGCTGTCCGTGGCATGTGTATGGGCTCCAGCACTTTGCTCGGTGTGATTATGGTTAACTGCGCCGCCCGTCGTTCCAGCTTCGGTCGCTGCTGGTGCGCCGCGAACAAACTTGTCTCTTAAATCAGGGGTGCTATTGGTGCCATCGCACAGGTTCCATCCAGAGGGTATGCTGAGAATCGTGCCACTCCACATTGCAATAGCATTAAGTGGGACGCCCATGCGCCCTTAGGCCTTCTCTTATGCCTTCTCGATCGTGATCCTTATTTTGCCTTTTAAGTCGCCGATTTCGCAGAGTTTCTCGAAGATTCCCCTGTCCTTGATGTTGTTAACTTCCAAGTAAACTTCGGAATCAAGCGTGACCTTGTATGCCTGCGCCGCTGTATCATCCACTTTGGTTATTGCGATGATTGTCCCACGAAACTCAGCCTTCTTGGTCATTTCAATCCCTAAACTAGAATGGCCAATCTAACGAATAAGACCTTCTGTAAGTTATGACTTGAAAAATCTATTGGAGAGTTCCAGACGTCTAGTTACTCTCTGGTTTCACTCCGCGAGTTTCCTTGATTTTCCCGTCCTTGTCCCTTAAAACGGCCGTGACTGTATCAGTTACTTTTGCCTCTTCACTCAAACCTCAGACACCAACCATAACTACGCTTCCACACTATTTAATTTTTCCACCCTCTCCACCACCAAGCCCTCATCATCCAGCTCATAATCCCAAATAACCACACAAGCATAACCATACTTTGCATAATGCTCAACAACACCTTCCTCGGTCTGATGAAACGGGATCTTATCCTTGAAAGTCACATCTGGATCATGCCACAAACTCCCAAAAACCTCTAAAACCCTCACTCCATCCCTATGAACATAATCAGGACATTTGCCTCCAACAACTAGCTCACCATCACCGACATACTTCCACTCACCTGGAAAATGCTTCTCCAAAACCTCACCGACCCCCAACTCTAATTTAGTAGGCTTCTTCATCAAACCCTTCAAAACACGCTTAATCCTACGATTCTTAACCTCAACAGGCTCCTTCCTGCCAAGCTTCCTAAGACTGAGCTTATGCCTATGCTCCTCTGAGAACTTCACGCCCTTCGGTCTGCCAAGACCCTTACGTTTACATGTCTTAGAAATTTTCCTTTTTGCTTCCTCACTCAAATTTCGACCCTTATTCCAAGCCCTCATAACACCATTCGTATTCTTATTCCAAGGGATGTGGTTCTTCCTAAACGCGGAATGAGGAGGCAGTTTTCCTGTGAGACTTCTCGAAATCTTAGCTCTCGACATCTCTGTGTGATGCCGCCCAAGGAAAGGAGGTTGCTTTTTATTCCTTTCACGTAACCTTTTAATAGCCTCCACATTTAGAATTTGTGAATCGCGCATCTTTCTCCTAGTTTCCTCTGTGAGATGCTTACCCAGCCAAGGCTTAGCCCCATAACTCTCATGACCGCTCTGAAAAAGATTATAATCTGCAGGATGCTTACGCTTGTACTCACTCCTGCACTCCTTGGAACAAAAACACTTCCTACCTGCCAAAGACCTCTCAATCTTAAACTTCTTGCCGCAGTTCTTACACTCAACCTCCACACGCTTATACTCATGAAAGCACTCTTGACTACAGAACTCTCGATTACTCCACTCCTTCACACTACAAGTAGGCGACTTCGCAAAAACCCTACCACAGTTAAGACAACACTTAGTTTCTTGCATAAGGTAGCTATTATACAGCTATTATTTAAAGTGTACTGCCCAACTCAACTGAACTGTATCTTCCACGTCATTCTCAACGTATCCGAGGCGCCCTTATTTATGACGGCGAAGGTTCCCCTGTTGAGTATTGCTCCGCCTGATGTTTTGTTTAGGCATCCTGATTCTGTTACGGCTCCTGTGGCCGTGCCTGCTGGGAAGTTTTTCTGCATAGTGTAGTATTTTGAGCCTGTTGGGAATGCGAAGCTGCCTAGTCCTCGGCCCAATTCTCCGCCTAGAGCAGTGTCAGTTAACGCTGGGGCCGCTACACCAGTGCCTATTGCCAAGTATTTTGCTGCTGGTGTGCCCGCTCCGGCTACGCCTCCGCCTACGGCCTTGCATATGAGCTCGAACCCTATTGTTGGGACGATGTTGCCGAATTCTCTGACTTCAACAACTTTTCCGTCTCTGATCAGCTCAGCTCTTCCACGATCAACTTTTATGACCATGTGAAAACCCTATGTATTCTCTTATTGCTCTTTCCTTAATAAGTTTTAGGCTGAGCTTTCTCAGCTCAAGGTCCTGTTTATCGCCGTTATTTTTCCGGCTGCGTTCCGGGTTATGTCGATGGTAACGGTTTTTGTTGAGCTACTCGTGACTATCTTGGTTATGTTTCCGGAAGCGTCCCTGGTGATTGTGTCGCTTATTTCTTGAAATGGCTGAATGTAACTGTTCACTGCCCCGCTTATTTTCATTTCGTGCCACTCTATCACGAACTGGTCGAAGTAAAGGTACTTGCCGGCTTCTGTTGCGCCAACATACGTGACTTTAACATAGTCCATGTTTTTGCCTGGGCTGAACTTGCAGGCATATTCGGTCGTGGATGTTGTGAGGTTTATTGTTGTGGTGTCACTGTAACCATCATCGTAGTGAATCAGTACTTCAATTTGGGCGCCTAGAGATGAGTCTGTCTTAGCGAGGAAGGTTATTGAACGCACGAGGTCTGTTTGGATTTTGGCCACTAGTGTTTGTTTCAGATAGCTGTCCTTTGTTTTGTTCATTCTAGCCATGTAGATGCCAAGGAGGGTTGCGGCACTCGCCGTCGTGTAAGTTACGGTCAGAGTGGGCTTCGGGTTTGCATCCGCGTAATTCGCGCCGTATATCTCAGCAAAATCACTTATGTTCAGCTCACTCGTCATCAGGCCTATGGCCCACCACGTCCTGGCCGCATTCAAAGCCGTTTGGAGGCTTGTGACTGCGCCTGCCCCCAAATCCGCCTGTTGAACCTCACCGACTGTTGGAAACGTGGTAGAGGCGCTGACGAATGCTGTTCCTGCAGCAACATCGTCATAAACTGCCTTGTTTCCAGCAGCATTATCGGATTGGGCTGAAGGCTGAATGGACATTGCCTTAATAGAAACAGTGTCGGTTGAAGGTTTGGTTTTTCCATGGTACTTCAGCACCACTGACGTGATTGTTGCGCCTGACGGAATGGCAGTTATGGGCCACTCGACGTATGCTCTGCGGTATTGTAGTGTTCCCACCCGCCCAGAAATTAGAGAGACCCCTGTCATATCACGCAGTATCGTTTGAGCACCGGATAATTTTCCCGTCATCCACAAAGATGCTGCTACGGGCTGAGTCAGTGCTTTCTCATATGATACTACTCTTGTAAAAGTCGAAAATGCTGTGATGGGCTGCGTGACGTTTTTTCCGATCGTGTTTGGCAAAAGCAAACTTACCGCCAATACTGATTGACTCATAGGTCCCTTAGTAACAGCTTTGAGCCCGGAACTGGCAACTACGACAGCCTGCATAGGTGATCGAATAAACTGCGCTGTTTTGACCGATGAAGACAGAACGGAAACAGTTTGCGTTAGAGATTTGGCGGGGAATACGGTGAGATAGGCGAATCGAACATCATAGGGACTTGATGTTTTTGTTGTGTAGAGTAGACCGATTCTGCTGCCATAGATTTGGGCATAACAGCTGATGGCGTACTCGCTTGCTATTCCATCTGTTGCTTCATTTATCCAGTCCGTCGGGTCTGTGTCCCATGTTCCACTTACACATTTCTTGTAGTAAACGTGGCTTGTTGTGTCTCTTGACCAGAAACAGTAAAGGTCATTGATGGCATCGATGGATAACGCACATGAAGTTGCATATGCTACGGAATCTTGAACTAGAACGTCGTTTGCTGCCCATCCGGTTCCGTAAGTACGTTTGTTGTACCGAATCTGATAGGTTTGCTCTCCCCGTAGGTAAACAAAATGAACATGGTCTCCTTCGGCAACACCTGAAAATAGCTTATCATCCCCAAGCACGTAATCTGCTAAATCAGTTTCTTCGCTACCCCATGATCCATCATACAATATTCCTAGAGGCGAATTTCCCGAGTTGCAATATATCACATACATTTTTTGAGAAGTTAAAGGAACCGGACTGACTGTCCAACCTCCAAAGGTTGCATTTAACTCATAGGGAAAGCCGGTGTCAGTGCTCCATGTTCCATCGTTATTGGCGTTTTTGAATATGTTGGGATATTCACGAGCGGGATATCCGTGGGCCATGTAATATCCTCGTGTTCCAATCCATGCGTAACCGCTACTGTCAACTGCAATAACAGGGTGATAATGGAATGTCGTGGTGTAGCTACCAGCGTAGACGGTTTGTTCATCCGCACTCCAAGTTATTGTGCCATCGCTAACAGGGGTTCCTCTGCGATAGAATAAGTCATAACCGTCCTCATCATATCTCGCATAGTGCACGTAGGTTCCGTCAAACCAAATAGCAGCATCGTCGCCAGCAAGGCATGCTCCTAGACTTGTAGCGTCTGTCCATGTTATGCCGTCAGTGCTCGACCTAAAAACCAGGTTTGTTCCATCACTGTAAAAGGCCCAAAAGCGACCGTTAGCATAAAAACTTTTACGCTGTACACAGTAGGGTATGGCGTTGCTCCATAAGCTTGTTCCGACAGTGCTTGGCGACATCATACAACACCTACGATGCCCATGTTAAGTTGATATACCCATCTTCAGTTGGGTTGCTCAGGTTTCTCGTATCTGTCGTAACGGTTCTCGTGACAATCGTGCATCCTTGGGATGTCCAGCCTGTTAGGTCTCCCATTTCGAAGTCTCCGTTGAAGAATCCGACTGAAGGCACGATTGAAAGGTACTTGCCCTTGTCAACCTCAACGGTTATGGGCGTTTGTATCCCAACCGGAACGGCTTCTTGAACCTGGGCTCCCATGACGACCCTGATGAACAGCCGCGAGGTCTCTTCGTACCACTGTTCGTTCACGGCGTCCCAAGTCCACGTGTCAGGTACTCCCTGAGAATCAAATCCTATTCCTGTAGCAGCGTCTATGGTTTCAGCGTAAACATATAGGCGGTCATAATTCCACGATTTACGAATGTTGAAGCCCACCCAACCAGGAGCTGTGCCAGCGGGTACAAAACACATGTGCTTAAACTCGTCACTTCGGTCATGGTAGGCTCTAAAGCGTATGTCGATTGCTCTGGCCGCGTTAGTTGGGTTCTGAGTGTATATTTGCACGGTTTCTATTTGTCCGACCATGCCTCTAGCGAAGAATTTTCCTTTCTTGTCCACGGTGAAGCTCTTGGTTGTTTCACCGTCGTTCTTAAGAGTTCGTCTAGCCTCGATTCTTGTTTGCAGCGTACTCCTATCTAAGAATGTGTCAACGGGATCCCCGCTGACGCCAGGCGCCTTTGAGCGAGACATTTAGTCCTCCCTGATACTTTATGCTACCGAGTTGATTTAAGTTATTCTGGGTCGCGGTTATAGCCAGGATAGTAGAAGGGTGAATTCATCCTTGTGGCAGCTTATTCCATCTATGACAACGTGGTACACGTAGTCGTTTTCTCCGCTTTCGTTCTTAACGATCCACTCGATCCTCTCAGAAACCGTTATGGGAGGCCGGATCTCTACGGGACTGTTGATGTCGGCTAATTCTCTCTCTATCGGACTCTCGTAAACCTCTTTGCCATCCACGAGCCATCTTGACTTTGTATCTGCATAATGAGTGTTTCCCACCCTCTGAATAGCTCCCATGTGATTTCCCGGCAGCCTGTAGTAGTAAACCGTCTTTGTCGAGTTAGCTGGAACCGTCAAAAATTGATGGGCCTTAAGAAACCTTAACGATGTTCCCGGCAACGTTCTACCACCTGGACCGGTGATAGCGGGTGTGATGGCTGGAACTCCGACTCGACTGATGTTTCGGGCTATTTCCTGCCCTATTTCCTCTGCTAAACGTTCGTCACGGATGGTTTGCCAAGCCTTTTCAAAGTTGTCCTCGTCAGGTTGTCTTCGCCGCCTAAAAAAAGCCATTTTCCAAAACCTAGTATTCCGTGAAGGATTCCTCAGTCACTCGGCCATACTCGTCTCTTACAACTTCTCGCACAAGTTTTCGGGGCATTGACCGGCGATATTGAGGTTCGAACCCCTGCATCCTGGAATCCAAGATGCTCATGATTAACTCCATAATCCGGCCTATGATTGGGAAAAAGTAAGGTCTGGAAGAGTCTCCAGAGGTTCTCCTTAAAAGGGCAGGTCTTGGAGTGATGATCTCTTCTATTTGGCCTTCGCCTTCGCCAGTCTCTTTGGGGTAGTAGAGGATCCTGCGGCGAAGGGGTTTCGGTCCTTCGCTCATCTATGATCCCGAGCTTATACAATCCGTCGCATGTATATGGGTCTTGCGATACTTTTCAGTCGGTTGAACATTTCTTCGGTGACTATTTCTCCAGTTAGAGGATGCGGTTTGTCCTGTATGACCTCTGCTTGTTTGAACTTCCTTCCGTGGAACTTCAGTTTTTGAACAAGGGCAAAGGGTTGATTGTTGAAGTACTTGAAGCCTATTGTTTGTCCCTTGATCATCCAGAACTCCGTGTCTTCACTTGGATTGTTGTACGGACTCATCTTGTTGTCAAAGCAAGCATACTCCTGACCCAAGGAGGTGTCAGGCGTAAGTTTGTCTGTATTGCCCACCTGTTCTCCTATCGGATACTGTCTATAGATTAGACCAGCCCTTAGTATCGAAACGAACCATTGGTAAAACAGATATGTCTTGTCTGTTTCAATATCTCGGGCGTTGGTATCCATTCGAACCCATGCACCTTCAGTTGCTTTAGCCACAGATGCAAAACTATAAGTTGCGGAGACTGGCTCGCCACCTTCGGACAGATAGAAGAGCTGCTTATTCAGAACGTCGAAGTAGTAATCGCCTTTTTTAAACCAGGGTAACTGCATTCCTTATGCACCACTTCTTAATTATGGTGCTTCTCCTTTTAAACTATTCTTCTGGTTCAGCCTTCTTGAGAGCTTTCTGGAGAAGCACAATTTCGAAGGTGGTGCTTGAGCCTGAGCCTTTAACCTGCCAGTCTTCTTCATTGATATCTATGGGATGGTCCCATGAACCGTCTAGTGAAATGTCATGTTTTGTCGGTGTGATAGTGAGCCAGTGCTCTCCACGATCCATCGAGAGGTAAAGTGTTTGGGAACCATGCGTATTTTGAATGTAAATGGTTTTGTACTCCCCAGACTTCAAGCCATCTATCTTCTTGGCCGCAGCATCAATTGAGCCTGTAATTTGAACTGGAACAAGTACGTGTTTTTCACTCATCACAATCGCTTCCTACAAACAATTATCCAACCTAGGTTTTTAAAGCTCTCTATTTCAAAGTCCATTAGCCTTTTCAACATGATCCCATCGATCTGCCTTAGATTTGCAAGTTCCCAAGCAAGGCAGCATAATACGTTAAACGTAGGGCGTATTTCACTCGAGAACCCAGCTGCCATCAGCATGTTCTTTAGTTCATTGGCCCGGTATCCCTTTCTAACATGGTCAGGGTTATCGGGAAATTGTGCCAGAATATGCGTCTGCTCAGAGTTGGGGGTGTGAAGTATTAGTTGGCCATCAGACTTCAGGACCCTGTGCAGTTCTTTCAACGCCTTCGTATCTTCAGGAACATGCTCTAAAACATCCACGCAAAGAACAGCTTCAAAATGATCCTCCGGAAACGGGATGTTCGTTACGTCTCCATTGACGGCTGGAGGTTTAGGATTCAAGTCTATCCCGTGCCACCAATAGCCTTTCCCTTCAACCATGTTCTTGTAGATGTTATCTCCTGAGCCTGCATCAAGACACATGCCGCTGCCCGGAGGGAAGTACTTCTCTACTTCTCTCATCCGGAGGATGTCGCCAATGTACACAGTGTTGTCTCCAGCCGTTTAGCGTGTTCAGAGAGGAAAAGCTTCTTTTCGCGGATGATTTTCAGAAGCTCGGATCCAAGCCGTTTCCTCTGAACTTCGTCGTTCAGTAGCCAATCTATTTTTTCCGACATCTCTTCAGGTGTTTCCACATAGACAAGGCTATCACCCCAGATCTCTTCAAACACTGGCAGCCGTCGACCTATGAACGGTTTTTGATGATATGCAAATTCGGCAACGTAGAGTCCGAATCCCTCGAGAGAGGACATTCCAAGACCTAATGAGCATTTGCTCATTATCTTGGCTTTCGCTGCATCACTATGACCCCCGTGTATGAGTAAAAGTGTTGGCTTTGTCTTTGACGCTTGAACGGCCTGCACTATATCTTCATACCGTTTCTGCGTGGCTAGTCCTCTTACAACTCCACACACGTATTCCCCAGCTGACGGTTGGAAGGCATCATACACGTCTGAATCCACACCCAGAAGGTTTACGGAATCCACTTTCCTTTCCAGCCACGTTTCAACATCCTTAGCCACAGTCTTTGAAATTGCAGTTATATAGTCTGCTGCACCCGCTTGTATTTTGACTTGCTCATACTTTTTCAGCCGCCAGTCTTCGCTCCCAAACAAGGCCTGGGGAACATCTAAAAACTGAACAACTAACGGTTTCTTTGTGATCTCCTTGACTTTGATGGCCACGTCTAAAGCCATGGGGTTGCTGCAGTAGATAACATCAGCAGAATTCGGGAGCTTTAACGTTTGTTCCATCAGGGTTAAGTGTCGAGGAACCGGATAGACTACATGTTCAGATTCCGATAGCATCTCAGCAGCTCGGAACTCAAAGCCACAGTAGGGTTGATGTACCAAATCAAAATAGACATAGATTATATTGATGCTAACATCTCCTTTACCCTGTGATTGTAAGTATGGTTTTCGTGAACGAATCTGCTGCCTTGGGCAGCTATCAATTTCCTGTGACGTTCATCTTCAAGATACCGCTTGATCTTGTCAAGGAGATCCCACGCGTTATCCGGCTCATTGGAATAAGAAGCATAATGCTGGCCGTCTATGAATCCAAGTTCTTCTACCTGGTAAGGAACATCAGATAGCATGAAGCACTGCATCCCTAACGCTTCGAAAAAGCGCATGTTCGCACCAACCATGTCACATAGGTAATGATGATTCAACACGATTTTGGACCTGCTGTTAACTTCCTGTTTCTCAGTCAGGTAAATGGCTTTTCCCACATAGTTTGGTGTTTCCGAAGGCCAGTTGTTTCCCCACACTCTAATTTTAACTCCGTGGCTGCTGAGAAAATTGATAAGTTCGGTTCTTCCTGGTCGATTTGTGCCGATAAACGAGACGTCTATGTCCCTCGACATTTCCAGAGGTTTATGCAATTCAGCATCGATGCCAAAGGGTAGCAGTCGAGCATTGTATCGGTTCATTATGTTTGTAGGATGTCTCATGCAGAAGAAAACAGCGTCATAGCGAGGCGTGATGACATCCAAGTACGTTGAGTAGTTCTCATGCATCGTTTGGTCAGGAAAGATGTAGACTCTAGGCCGTGGCAAAGACAGGGGGTTCACAAATTCCTTGACCACAATAGTGAGATCTGTCTTCTCAGTATATGTGGGCGCCTCAGGTGTCATGCGGGGATCCCAGACGTCTACGTCGTGCCCTAAAGATTTGAGAGCCCTCAAGTAGAATAGGCCCAAGCATTCAGGATACACAAACGTGGCTACAAGATAGATTCTCATTTGTTTTCACCTTGAACAAGTTTGCAGGCTTTCAGGAGTTCCCAATGTCGTCCAGCTCTCAACTTGAGGTCTGGAAGCTCTGGTTCCTGCCTGATTTCATACCATTCATGGGTGAATCCTGAGCCTGAAAAGAAGTTGAGGATGAGAAAAGCATCCATCATGTCCTCAGCCGTGTATTCTTCTGTTTCGAATGTTGGATAGGCCAGCTTCCCGAAGTGGCTGCCGTAGTCTTTTGATATTCTTTTATTACGTGCCCATTCCCAGATTCGTGTTCCAGGATAGGGAACAAGCATGTTGAAGTCGGCTTTTACCGCATGTTCTCGGGCCCATTTGAAAGACTCAAGGTCCTTCTCGAACGTGGATCCTGGCAGTCCTATTATGAAGTAGCAGTTCACATACAGCCCCACTTTCTTAGCTATTTCAACAGCTCTTCCTATGTCCTCAAGTGTCTCTCCTTTACCTATGGACTTGTACACTCCGGAGTCAGCGGATTCCACCCCAAACGACACCAGATAGCAACCCGCACCTACAAGCAGACTTGCCAACTCTTCATCAAGCTTGTCAGCCCTTATGCCGTTAGGCAGATACCAAGGGATCTGAACCTTCTTGACCTCTCTGCAGAATTCTTTAGCAAAATCCATGTCAAAAGTGAAGTTATCATCTAGAACCTGCACCCTATTGAAGCCCTGAGTCTTTGCCGCCTCAATTTCCGAGATGCACTTTTCAACTGAACGATACCTGATTTTTCTTCCAGATATTAAGGGTACACTGCAGAAGAAACATCCATACGGGCAACCCCTGCTGCAGATCAGCGGGTATGGACTCTGCACTATTTGAGTGTACGAGTCAAACAACGTGTAGTCCGGAAAGGGCAGACTATCTAAATCCTCAACGTAAGGCATACAGCACACTTTAGCAGCTCCCAAGTGTTCTGTGAAAAACTCGCCCTCGCCAACCACAAAATGGTCGACTTCCGGGTTCTCAGCAATCAGGTTCTCTTTTAGAAGTGTCACGTGGGCGCCACCCCAAACGATTTTTCCGCTTGAACGGCCTCGAAGCCACTTCGTGAGTGCCTGCGCTTCTCTTACCGCATGACTTTTCACACTTATCCCCGTGATATCGGCTGGAACATATCGGAGTTCAGGTCTTCTCGCCATGTCTACGATTGAAACCTGGTGTCCCAGCTGCCTTAATGACGCGCCTATAGATGCCAAACCCACATTGCCCGCCCTTAAGATTACTTAAGGACTTTAGGCACGTTTGTGTTACAGGGCGTCGGGGGATCTATCAAGATGATTCTCAATCTGTTTCTTGCCGCGAATATTCAACCTCCTGATCTCTGCGTATATTTTTTCTTCACCAAATAAATAAGGAGCCCCAGGGCATTTATCTCTAATTTCACAGAACTTCATTAATAGCCTACACTGATCTTTTTTGATCGGAAGATGAGCTCCTATCTTCTCAAGAAAATCCAAACATTCCCTTATTGATGTTAATCGCCACACGTATACTGGATTACCCGCTTTATCTAGCCTATCAAAGTTGATACTTCCGCATTTTACCAGTTCTTGAAAGTGATCAAGTAACGGCCTTGTAGTACTGGAAACACTAATCACTGGTTGATAACTATAGGAACGTCGACTTCGGTTGTGATTTTTTCTTAAGCTGATAGTCCCTTCACAGGCAATGACCCACGCCGCTACAAGCGCAATATGCTCTGAGAAGCTTACAGATGAAATTTTTAGTTTTCCAACTGGATCTGGACAATGATTACGTCTGAAATCTTTGATTCCTGCATAGGAAGCTTTCGTAATAATAGCGCTCCATGTACGTATAGGCAACATCTTCATCAATTCTTTCTTTGGAGTAGTGGAATAACACCTTTGGAGTATTTCCAACTCTTCCGAACCCCATGGAATATCGTTGGGCACGTTCACATTGCAGGGTGTTGGCGGGTCAATGAGCACAACTTTTTTCGTAGAGTTCACGGATTGTCTCCCATCCTTTGTCGGGTAGGTCTTTCATTATTTCTCTCACTTTTTGGTTTTCGTAGAAGAACCAGCCGTAGGAGGCTGCTCCAACGTTCTGGCTTATTATGATGTTACAGTTACACAATTTCGCCTGAACTACAACATGGCCGAAGGGCTCCGCCCATTCTGGAAGGTGTATGAAGAACTTTGCTCGCGAGTAGAGTTCCGGCATTTTCTCGTAAGGAATTTCGCCCAGAATTTTGCAGTTTGGAGGCGCCCTCTTCTGCATAAATTCCTGTAAGGGACCGGAGCCTGCAAAGTGAAAGCTTTTATCTGGGTTGGCAGCTGCCGTAACTAGAACGTTTAGCACTCCCTTTGTGGTGCTAAGTCTCCCAGCGAACAGGAAGTCTACGTTTCTTTCCAGTTTTGAATCTTGAAACAGGTCCACGTTCATTGGTGACGGCATAAGGAGGCTAAGGTTGATTGCACCGTCAAGTCTCGCGAGTTTCTGATACTCGTGTAAGTGTAGTGGAGAGAGAAAGATGTTACATAGGGAGTGCAGCAATAGCACCGAGGCACATTCCCTCTCCATAGTTGGCTTCTGCGTCCAGTAAGCGAGAGTATAATCATGTGCCCAAGTTATGAACGGTTTTTGCTTTGAAATCCAGTTTAACTCTTCCACTTTGAATCGACTAATGTTGTTGAAGATTACTAGGTCTGCTGAAGCTATCTCGTCTCTACTGTAATTTTCAGGCGTAACAAGTTTACACTCGTGTCCTTTGCGCCTTCCAATTTCCATAAACCAGTCAATTTCCAGTTGTGCCCCGCCCAACCATTCTTTTACCGTGAAGTCGTTGATAAACAGAACTTTCAAGTCTAGACCCCCTTTATTTTGCTATCCACGTGATACAATCGGGGCAGCAGCCAATACGCCGGATCTCTCAGGTATATGTTTCCCGCGATAGGCTTCGCTTCGTCAATTCCAAACCTTCGAACATACTGTTCCCAAAACCCGTCGCATATGAGGAAGTTCACACATTTCATGCAATTTGGACTTTTAACGGCTCCCCGCAGCTCCCTTCTGACCACTAAATAATTCAGCAGTCTCTCTTCATCGCTTTCTCCATAGAACCCTTCTTGCTTGGCTGTTTCCGCCAGGCCTATTATTTGTTCCTTGGATAGCTGATACGTTGCACACGGGTTCCACCCTGTCGGGTCGTACATGTGCTGCATAAAATTAAGCGTGAGTTTCTGGTAGCCGTCTGGAAGAGCACACATCGGGAAATATTGTACGCAAGATCGTATTCCTGAAGATGCTAAGGTGTCGATGGCCTTTACCAGATACGGTGCTATTTCGGAGTAGCGGGCTTGAAATGGGATATCCGTTTCTTTCGCCCACCATTCAAGTCCTGAGCCTCCAAGGTTGAAGGCTATGAAGTTTGCTGTTGTAGGTTTAACCGTCACCAGGAAATCTGCGAGGGCAGGTAGGTTTTCCATGTTTACCTTTGTCATAGTAGTGTTTGTTCGGAAACGAAAGTTTTCTTCTTTTAGCATTTTTATGGTTTCGTTAACTTTCTGGAAGGCCCCGTTTACTCCAACGGCCTTATCGTGGATATCTCCAAGTCCCTCAACACTTAGCAGGAGGTCGTCTAACCCATTGTGGATCAAGTCTCTGACCACGTTTGGGAGTAAACCGTTTGTAATGACTGTGGGTTTTAAGCCGACCTCATCACAGTAACTCACTATTTCCCTGATCTGTGGATGCAGAGTAGGTTCACCACCAGTGACGTCTGTAAACTCAAAACCGTAATAATTCCTTTGCAAATCCACCGCCCCCTTTAGTTTGGCAAGGGGTTCGTGCTCTTTATCCGATTTAAACCGATAATAACAAAAGTGGCAATTGGCTTGACACACCATTGTTACATACAAGACGCCTCGTCTAGACATTTTCCTCAAGAGTACCACCATTTATCGAAATAATCCCGCAATTCCGCCCCGTTTCGCCCATTTCTTAACGAATACTTCACGGTCTCTGTCGAGGATTTCTCTTCCCTTCAGCAGATCCTTCTTAACTCCTTTCCATTCTTCATGCATGACCAAGCTTTTATGCGCGTACACGGTTTTCCAGCCTTTTTCCCAAGCCCGGAGGCAATAGTCAGGATCTTCAAAATTCATCAGCAAGTCTTCATCCAAGTAGCCTATCTCTTCTACAACCTTTCTTTTGATAAGCATACAGGCTATACATACGTATTGAGCGGGTCTATCTTGCTGCACATCATCTAACAGATGTCCGACTCTGACAGGAGCATAGCCCATGAATGGTTGAATGAATCCACCTGTGTGGGTTATTTTTCCGTCTTGGTTCATCATTTTGGGCCCTGTGATCCCTATTTTCGGGTCGTTCTCAGCACATTCGATTAGGCTGTCAAGCCATCCTTCTGTCACTATGACATCATCACAAATAAGACAGATAAATTCGCCTTTGGCTATTCTCACGCCCCTATTGTATTCTATGCCAAAGTTGAAGCCTAACGCCCTATTGTTGTCGATGATTATCAGTTCATAGTTCTGCGTGTATCGTTTAATCGACGCTAGACATTTTTGGGATAGAATGGACTCTACATCAGCGGTGGCAAGCACGATCGAAGTTTTCATTAATTACCTCCATAAGACGATTAATAACGAGTGGACTGTCGAACTGTTGTTTTACTTTTTCTCGGCCTCTCTTCCCAAGGTCCTCCCTCAACTGGTCATCATGGATCAGTTCTAGAGTGGCGTCTATGATGCTTTTGGTTGAGGGTACAAGGTTAGTCCAGCTTCTTTTAGCATACACATGCTTGACTTCAACCTCAACTTCTGGTGGCAGGAGGATCCCCGCGCCACGCACCACTTCAGCATGGGACCCATAACTTGTTGTTACGACAGGGATCTCGCAGCTCATAGCTTCAGCCAGGGGTATGCCGAAGCTTGCTCGGCCGCTGGGGAATAGAAAGATGTGAGCGCCATCGTAGATTTTAGGCATGTCCCAGGGCATCGTCCACATTTCCTCCACTATGACTTTGGGGCCATGCTTCTCTGCGAGGCTTTCTAGCGCCTGCGCTATTTCGATATAACCGTCCCAATGCAGGTCTATATACCCGTGGATTCTGAATCTGACGTCTTCTCTCGTCAGTATGTAGTCCATGGCCTGGAGGACTTGGATTATTCCCTTGTAGGTGAGCAGTCGACCTGTGTAGAGGATTTCTACGGGCTTCTGTTTCGCTTTTGGTACATAAAGCGAAGTGTCAATCGGATACGGAACGATAACCACGTTCTTCAGGCCAGCACTCTCGAAGATGCCCTTCTCCCACTTGTCAGTGGCAATTATGACATCAGCGCCCGTCAAAGACTCCGCGAGCTCCTTCGCCGTGCCCATCACGTTATCAAACCCGTGATGCGCTACAAGCAACACGCGACCTTTCAGCAGCGGAACAGCGTGCTGGACAATGTTGCTATAGTAGAACAGCATCGCGTTCAGACCCACAGGGTCAACCGGGTTCATGACTCCTTTAGGATATATGGGCCTTCCAGTCGTGCTATAACCATAAACATTCACCCCTGGCTTCTTGACCAGTTCAGCTAGAAGCCAGTAAGACAAGGCCGCTCCTCCGCTCGGATGAGGCGGAAACGGACCGCTAAAACCAATCTCCATCCCGACACCTACAGGAAGTTCTCATGCGGGTTGCCTTTGACCATTATGTCCAAGGCCTTGTTGAGCTCGTGCGGTCTGCATAATTTCGGACATTTTGTGACATCTATTCTCTCCATCAGCTCCTTTCTGCGTCTTCCCTGCCATATCGCTTCAAAAGACATGTTCTTCAAGGATCCGATATCATAACCCTGCCGATACCTGTAGTTTAGACAGAACCAGACAGTACAGTTCGCACTTATTCCCCCCAGAAAATTGTGACCATAGCATTTCGCGTAGGTTCTGCCACTGTCCTGGCGAAGAAGGTCTTTAAACTTGTACCACGCGATTGTGATTCTAGGATCCATCGACTCTACCAGTTTCAAGCATCGCATCACTTCTCTAAGCCAATCTCGATTTATCCCCTCGACCACGGCGGGACGGTACTGCACATAGTCCACTTTCAGTCCTCGACATAACTCGGCAAAACTGATCGCTTCATCCATGTTTTCTTCGCTTACGAGAAAGCCTACTCCAATCTTGGCTTCGGACTTTTCTTCTGTTAACAAAGCTATGTTAGAAAGGACTTGTTGGAACAAGCCTTTACCCTTGATCCTAAAGTACGTCTCTCCTGTTGCCGCATCTAAGCTCACGTAGACCCATTTCATCTGGGACCTTAATGCATCAATGTGTTTGTGTGCTTCTGTGCCGTTCGTGTAAACGCCCTGATCTAACCCTAATGAGCAACCATACTCCACGATTTCATCAAAGTCTGGATTCAGCAACGGACTTCCGCCACCAGAGTAAACCACGCTCTTAACTCCTACATCTTTTAGTTGCCGGAGTATATGCTTCGCCGAATCCAGAGGCATAACGTTATGTGCGTGTGTGTTAGAGAACCGGCACCAAGAGCAGCGTAAGTTACACCAATCTGACAGGTCCATCTCAACGGATATGGGGTAGATTGGCTTACCGTTTAAGAAGTCCTGCAAGCGGTCTAGATGAAAGAATATCTTGTTTTGCGGGTCAATTAGACTCAAAGGCCTTCACCAACTTCTCAGCAATCTTTTCATATCCAAAATTTTCGACCACAAATCTTCTTCCCGTCTCTCCTGCGTAGTTGAGCATTTTCTCGAGGCCGCTTCTTAGGGCTGCCAGGTCATTTTGTGGAACAATCTTGACGCCAGGACAATCTTTCAAAAAGTGCGGGATCTCTCCGGCATCTGAAGTCACAGCCGTCAAACCACAGGATAACGCTTCCACAGTACTATAGGGAGCGAATTGCTCAGTCCACGTGGGCGTGTCGTGGCTGAAGAGAACATGTAGCCGGGCCCTGTTGTAGAAGTATGGCAGCTCCTCATAGTTTACCCATCCTTTTGGACCATAAGTAATTTCGCAGCTGAGTTGGTCATAGGACCTTTTCGCCCCCACCCAGAGGTGCCGCAGGCCGAGATCTTTAACAACTTGCTGGATCTCGCATACTCCCTTATTATCCGTGAACCCTGAGCAGGTTATCGTGTCAAACTGCTTCGGATTCTCGGGCATAGGCGTGAACAATTCGGCATCTACACCAACCTGTATGATGTCCTCAGCCATTATTTTCTCTAGAGGAACCCCCTTACTGAGCAGTATCTTTCTGGCGCCAGGACACCCAGGAATAAAAAGGTCTATTTTGTCAATGAATTTTTCCCACATATAGGGGTTGGGCTTATTTTCCCAAGAAAAAAGAGCGAGTCTAAATGGAGCAGTTGTTTTCAGCTGGCATGCTTGCAGGATCTGCCCACCGTCAGACTCGTCATTCAAGTAAACCCAATCAGGCTTCGCGTTTTCAATAACATCGAGAAAGCCACGGACCCGTCTTCCCACTCCAATCATGTCAACGGCTTTCACTGAGAAAAGATTCCTTTCAATATCAACTACGTTGTACCTGTCCATCTTTAATGCCAAAAGGGTTACTTCATGACCGAGAGACGAAACATACTCCCAAAACCTCTGTTGTCGTGGCGCAGCCATTGAGTGCCCTGTGACCAGGATCCTTATTATTTACCCTCTCCTAGTTTTTCTGAAGATTTCATCAACCTTTTTCCACGCGTCAACATTTCCGACATCATACCAAGGTTTATCATTTACAAAAGCGGCAACTCGTTCCCCAGCATTAATCATTCTTGGAATTGTGTCTCTCGCTATGTCTTCGCCAAACTTGAAGTATGCTACGGCCTCTGGTTCCAAAGCAGCAACACCAATCCATATGATCTTGTCAAGTGTTGGCTTTTCTTCAAAACTGACTACTAGGCCGTTTTGCGGTCCCCCAAACCCAACTGCGACTACCCCCACAGGAAGTTGGAACTGTGAGGTGACAGCTATCGTTGCTATCGCATTCTTTTTATGGTGAAATTCAATTAGCTTCTTATAGTCAATCTCCGTGAGGTCATCGAGATATTTGAGAATCGTGGTTCCAACTATCAGCTTCTTAGCGATTAAGAGTTCACCAACGGTTCCGAGAGGCTCTTCCGAAACGCTAAACGCGACATTTTGAACATCTCTGAGTTCATAGCGAAACGCTTCTTCATCTTTCTTGTTGATGCAGACAACAAGTTCGCTGAGAGGATCTTGGGTTCTTATGTCTTCGATGTTCCACCTTGCAGCAGGTTTCCCCGCCACGGGAATTAGGCACTTGTTAATTATCAGCGTCCAAGGTTGAAACCTGGATCCGCTGCCCCCGCCTAAAAGAAAGAATTTCAAGGTTATTTTCCAACCTTTTCGTTCACTGTTTTTACGGCTTTCAGCAAGTTTGCGTCGACACCTTGAGCTTCAGCTCCTGATATTAGTTGTTCCAGGTCCTTCGGAAGACACTTGCCACCATATGCTGCCCCATGCATGCTTGAGCCATACACGCTGATCCTTGGGTCCAGGCTGAGGGCTTTCCCGATCGTGTGGCTGTTAACCCCGAGTTTTTGACATAACACTGCTAGTTCATTCCAAAAGCTGATCTGCGTGGCGAGGTAGGCGTTTGAAACTAGCTTGGTCATTTCGGAAGTTGTGGAGTCCACTCTAATTATAGGAACTCTTAAAGGCGCATACAGGTCCTCCAGCATGTTACCATGTTCTTTGCAGCATTCGCCGATTATGACAAGATGCGGGTTCATGAACTCGTAGTCTGCTACTGCCTCTCGCAGAAATTCAGGATTATGGCAAATGTGCCAAGCATTCGACTGTAAGCGTTTGGTCATACCGGGCGGGACAGTGCTTCTTATTACTATCAAACTTTCATCCAGGGATCTCCTCCTTCGACTTCGCCTTCCAAGTGAGTCGCGAGGCCCCTCCATGGCGTGGATAACATCTTCCACCGCGCTCTCGGGTGTGCAGATAAAAATGATGTCTAGAGGATAGTCACGTTGAAAGTATTCGCTGGGATTAATGGACTCTGAAACTCTGTACCCTTGGCCAAACAGATCTCTTCGTCTTTCAGGGTCAATGTCATAGAATGTGACATCGTGTCCTAGCCGCAGTAAGCCTCGGCCAGTTGCCATGCCCACTATGCCTGCACCGACAATCATTATTCGCATGCTACTTTTCTCCTGGTCCTTTCATGCCATGTTTCTTAAGCCATTCTTCAATAAGGTTTGAAAGTTCTCCAGACTTGATTTCTACAGCGTGTTTTTGCTTTATTTCCCGTCTAAGCTGGTTTTCGAGTTCCATAACGGCGGATCTGTCCGACTCTGCTATCCGCTCTTCTCGAGTCATGTCCTGGTAGTGTTTGCCTGGAGATCCTGCTGAGGCCATTGTCGTTCCCTTCAAAACCGGGGCCAACGAGGGACCTGCAAAAGCTGCATCCACTCGTCGACGGCTTTGTCAAGTCCTGTGCTGAGATCGTATTTGGGTTGCCATCCTAAGACTTTCATGGTTTTGCTTGGATCCCCGTAGAGTGTCGGTATGTCCATGGGGCGGTCTGGTTCTCTGACAAACTCGGTTTTGACTGGTTTTCCTGTTTTGGCGTGGACTATTTCAGCTACTTTGGTGGCCATGTCTTTGATCGTGATTCCTTTTCCGTAGCAGACGTTGAATGCTTGGCCGATCGCGTCCTTGTTTCCTAGGGCACGTACATAAGCTTCAACGTGGTCATCGCGGAATATGAATTCTCTGACTGGTGTTGCGTTGTGCAGGCTGATAACGTGTTCTTCTAGAGCGCCTGTGATTGCTCTTTCGACAACGTAATGCTTGTTTCTGACGTTTGCCCTGCCGAAACTGTTGAAGGGCCTCATGATCGTCACTGGAAAATCATACAGTTTGGACATGAGCTCCAGGTGATGCTCACACGCGATCTTTGAGACTGCGTAAGGACTTGTTGGGTTGGGTATAGCATCTTCCTTTATTGGAAATTGGTCTTGTTTACCGTAGTATTCGCTGGTAGATGCATGCATGAACTGTTTTACGCCGACCTCTTTGGCTGCCGCTGCCAGGTTGATTGTTCCGATCGTGTTAGTCTGGAAGACGTCAGCTGGGTTTATGAAGCTGAAGCTCACAGCCGTTTCGGCAGCAAGATGTATGACTACCTCTGGCTTGACGTTGAACACGGCCTTCCTGACTGAATCCCCGTCCTTTATGTCTGCAAACAAGGTTTTCTCTCTCGAGTAGAAGTCAAAACGTCCCCCGCTCACATAGCGTACTAAGATGGATACGTCATGACCCAACTCTGTTAATCTTTGCAGAAGACGCGACCCTATGAACCCCGTTGCCCCTGTTAAAAGAATTTTAGTCAACTTTTATCACCTCCGGCATGGTTGTGTCAATATTTGCGTCGTAGGGAATATGCCACACTTCATCAAATACTGATTCCAGATCCTTCAATTTCTTGTCCTCACATTTTCCACATTCAACAGCAATAGAGCAATTCTTGAGTCCGACAACATCAACAATATACCACTTCTTTCTAACAAGAACTGGATATTCTAACGAAGTGGTGAACCCATGTTGCATAAGAATAAGTTTGGCCTTCTCCTTCAACGCAATATGTTTCCTGGACTCTGAAGAAAAACCGAATCCGCTATCACGCATCACAATAATATGCTTAAGTAGCCAGCTCTCATTCTTAAATCGGTTCCGTGCAATCAGACTTAATTTCTTCTTTACAGAAAGCCTTTTAGCCGGATTTGTATGCCCCCAATGTCCCTTCTTGGGGTTTTGCCTACAATGCTTTAATCGGATATCTAGTCTTTTCATGGGATTCTTGTCTCCAAAATTTCCGAATTTTTGGCTTTTCTCCATTTCTGAATACTTCCCAAATGTAGCGGATACACTCTCCTTGATTTTTCTTCGTTCTTCTTCAGTCAGTTTCGTCCCTTTCCGGGCTAAGGAAAGTTTCTCCTTATGCTCCGTAGAAAATACTTTACCCTTGTTACCTTGACCGATTTTCCAATTTCTTTCTTCAGGATTCCTGAAATTAAGAGTCTTACCTAAAGCACCTCTGGGATGCTCATGTGTTTTTCCACATTTCTTACATGGAATGTTGCCGTAACTATGACCCTTCATCTTGTGGGTATTCCTCCTCTTTCGATTTTTAGTAGCTGTTGGGACGGCCCGATGTGTTTGCAGTCTACGGATGGTACTGCCCATATTTCAAATCCGAACGTTTCTGCTAGGATGCTGTAGATGACATCTTCGGTCCATTTTTTAGGAACTTTCAGCGGAAATGGGATCTGTTCTAAGACCCTTCTATGGATGAGCATGCATCCTGTGCCGGCTTTGTTTATCCTTCGTGTAGCATCTCCCATGTAGAAGACGTCTTCGAATATGGCTTCCTTGCCGTAGCGCTCCTTTGTGGCTGCTCGTCTTTCAGGCGGAACATACTCGTAGAACCAGAAGAAGGGCACTTTCTCTTCTTTGTGTCGATATCTGCCGCAGGCAATATCCTTGTTCAATTCCAGCAGTGTTTCTAGAGCGTGGGGGGGTACGAGAACATCAACGTCGATGAACCACAAGTAGTCATAGCCTTCTTCAAGCATCTTCTTCCGGCATTGTTCTCGAGCGTAGCTGACATTCACATCCCAATAGTCAAACTTCTCCGGGTCAGGCTCAACATGAACCGTGTCAGGAGGACGAGTTTGTTTGTCTACGTGTTTCCGCCAAAGCTTAAGGCTGTAGCCTAGTTTTGGATTGTAAATTGTGGCACAGAGAACTCTAGTCATGTTGTTTGAGCTTCTCCCTGTTTTTGATAAAAGTGTCCTAGTGAAACTGCTGGATGGGGAGTAAGTAGCCATTCGGCTAGGAATGGATGTAGCCAATCTGGGCGCGTTAGTTCTCTGGCGACCATGGTCCAACGGTAATCCGAGTGTTCCCAGTTGAGCTGCGGTACTGGTCGACCAGAAACGTCAACTGCGATATTGATTTCGATGCAGTGCCTCTCTTTGTAAACAGACGAGTAAACTCCTATCAATCTAGTGATCCTGTAGTTTTTGAATGCTGTCTCTTCCTCTATTTTTCTCTTCAAAGCTTCTTCGATTGATTCGCCTTTTCGGATTATGCCGCCAACGACCCACCACTCACCTTTCATCGGCGGATTCTTCCGTTTGAGAAGCAGCGATTCGCTCCATTCGTTCTTTATGATCGCGTTAACACAGGGCATCGGCATCAGCTCTGCAATGTGCTCGAACTCTTTTTGCGGCATCATGTTTTCCAAGCCTCTTCTACTTTCTCCCAAAATGTCTGGGGGCCCGTTGAAACTAGGCGTATGATCTCTTCCCTGTTCACCTTGCCGTCTTGGACCACGTTTGGATATGATAGTATTCCGACACAGTTGTTGGTGATGAGTTTTCCTTTTGGGTTTGCTATGAGAAATTCAGCTATTACTCTGTCGCAGGGCATGCATGTGCTTGGAAGGTGTATCAGTGCTTCGTGTTCTGCGTAAAGTTTCAGCAGCTCCTCTCGTTCTTTGAAGCCTACGTATCTGCAGTTTGGGGGGAGCATTGTCACTTCGCTGCCGCCTGCAAACGTGAAGGATAGTTCAGGGTGTTTCTCAGCATATTTTAGCACGTTTACGCTGCCTTTGAAGCCGAACAGACTGTTTACGCCTATGACCGTGTTGGGCTCAGGATCAGCTGTTTGTTCATGCGTGTAGTCTTTCGGGTTGAGGCCTGAAGGCGCAAGGGCATATGGCCGAGTTGCCAGCTCAGGCATCGAGAAGAGATTTGCATCGCGGTGTAGGGGACTCATCCAAATGTTAAGCGTACTTCTGCCGTAAAGTTTTCTCCATGGAGGAAGGTAGATACA
>Ga0315280_10001423_pt1 | contig 41294 bp, 42 predicted proteins | sample YL17G06_40_MG_FD_203697 | JGI IMG/M metagenome (GOLD analysis project Ga0315280, IMG submission 203697) | Sediment microbial communities from Yellowstone Lake, YNP, Wyoming, USA - YL17G06_40 | ecosystem: Environmental > Aquatic > Freshwater > Lake > Sediment | place: USA: Wyoming | collected...
AGCCGTCGATTCCCATCCGCTGGGCCAGCTCGGCGGCAATTACCCAGGGCGGTTTGGACTCTCCGCGCGGATCAATTACCCTATTCACCGAGCCGATGTAGGCCGAACCCACGCCGTACGTCACGTCGTTCCTCTCCATAAAGGTGGCCACCGGCAGAATGATGTCGGCGAACTTGGCCGTCGGCGTCATGAACTGTTCCTCGACAACCATGAACTCCAGCGACCGCAGGGCTTCAGCGATCTTATTGCTGTTGGGGAACTGAACCAGGTAGTTGCACTGGGCCACCACCAGCGCCTTGAAATCGGCATGGTAACCACCGGCTTTGCCCTTGAGAATGGCATCGGCCAGCTTGGAGAAATGTATCCTGGGCTCCCGGTAGGAGAATGGCCCCGGCTTCCGCGGATAGGCCTTCTCCACCGGATTGGGAGCCCGCTCGATGGCGCTGATCATGGGATTCACCGGATAGGGGAAACCGCCCATTATCGATTCCCAGGCCCTGGCTCCCGCGTCGCCACCGTGAACTCCAACGTTGCCGGTCATGGCCGCCAGGGTGATAGCCGCCCGATGGTACTGCTCTCCGTAGGCCGTGCGGCCCGGAGCGATGCCGGCCATGAGCGCCGCCGGCTTGACCATGGCGTAGTCCTGCGCCAGATGGACAATAGTGGCCGCCGGCACACCGGTGATGGCGGCGGCCCATTCCGGCGTCTTGGGAACACCGTCTGAATGACCCAGAACATAGTCCCTGAACTTATCGAAGCCAAGGGTGTACTTGTCTAGAAAAGCCTCGTTGTGCAGCCTCCCTTTGATCATGACGTAGGCCATGGCCAGCAGCATGGCGGTGTCGGTCCCCGGCCTGATGGGTACCCACTGGTTGGAGAAGGTCGCCGCACTGTCCGTGAAGCGCGGATCGATGTAGACAATCCTGGCTCCTGATTCCTTCGCCCTGGCCAGATAGAAGCAGGTGTTGGTGCCGTTGATGGCATCGGCCGGGTTCCAGCCCCACATGATGATCAGCTTCGAGTTCACCAGATCGTCACGGGTATTGCTGCAGAAGTAGGTGCCGTAGGTAACCAGCGAGGCATAGATGCCGGCATGGAAGGAGGTGATGCCCCACGGTGAAGTATAGCCGCCAGACATGTTGAGCAGCCTCTCCATGGCCCCGAAGTTGTTCAGAGTGCATACGTCGCCGGTCATCTGAGCCAGCATGATGGAAGCCGGACCGTAGGTATCCCTTACCCTCTTGAGCTCGCCAGCCGTTTTATCCAGGGCTTCGTCCCAGGATATGCGCTCGAACTTCCCTTCGCCCCGGCTGCCCACTCTCTTCAGGGGATGCAGAAGCCGGTCGGGAGCATAGACCCTCTGCCGATAGGCGCGGCCTCTGAGGCAGCCGCGAAGCTGAGGTTCCCTGCCATCATCAGTCTCTATCCGGGTGATGACGCCGTCCTTGACGTGGACACTCAGCAGGCAGGCGCCGCCGCAGTGGCTGGCGCACATGGTGTGGACCACCTTCTCGCCCTTGTGCCTCAGTCCCCTACCGTCGCTCATTCTTGCTATCTAGCTCCTCTTATGCCAGAGCAACTCCACGATGACACCGCCGATCTTCCCAGTGTCCAGGTAGGCGAAGGCCATGAAGCCGAAGTTCTTCCAGAAGAGAGGCTCGATACCACGCCTTTGGAACTTGGCCAGCATGCCCTCGAAATTGTCCACTTCAAAACCCAGGTGGTGCAATCCCTCATTGCCGGACCGAAGGAACTCGGTGTAGATGTTCTCTCCTTCCAGCGGCTGAATCAGCTCGATCTGCAGGGAGCCGGAGTCGGCGAAGGCCACCTTGATCTTGGAGTCGGTGGGCTGGCCCCGCAGGATGACGCCATCGAAATTCACCTCGGGCACGATCGAGAACGGGCCTATCCCGAAGGTGGAGTAGTAGAAAGCCGCCGTCTTCTCCAGGTCCCGGACCACCAGGCCGATCTGATGCACCGGCGGCAGGACTATGGCGGATTCGTCTCTCATGTTCTGAGTCTCCCTACACCCTCTAACACTAGAACAGTCGCATTATGTCAAATGGCGCCATGGTGAGGCAACCGACATCTTCAACCCCCTTGGTCCTCCATTCTTGGGGGATAGAAAAGAGATCTGGGGGACACCCCCAGACCCTCGGCAGGAGGAATCCTGCACTTCTTGAGAGCTCTCCTCTCCCTCGACGGGAGAGGATGAAGGTGAGGGTGAGTAACACCCCCCAAGCCACGCCAGGAGGTTCCCTGGACCTCTCCTGTCATTCCCGCGGAAGCGGGAATCCAGTCCTAGGGCGTGATGAATCACGCCCCCACGGGACGCCCCCGCAATCTCCTCTCCCTTGATGGGAGAGGATGAAGGAGAGGGTGAGGCACATCCAGAAACCATCATCTACACCTTCTCCACCTGGACCAGCGTGGTGTTGGAGCAGAACGCTCCTCCCGGCGAGTGCTCATCTCTGGTCAGCACGTTGCAGCAACCGCCCCGGTCAACGCCCTTCTCATCGGGAGCATACCAGGCACCCTGCGGAATATCCACCACCCCCGGCATGATTCGCTCCGTCACATGGGCCGGAATGATCACTACGCCTCTGTCATTGAACACCCGAACCTGGTCCCCATCCTTGATCCCTCTGGCCTGGGCATCAGATGCATTCATCGATATGGCCTGGGTCTGCAGCTCGCGCAGCCAAGGCAGGTTCTCGTACTGTGAATGCGCCCGCCGGGTGACATGCGTGGTCACCAGTTGCAGCGAGTACTTCCGCGCCAGCGGGTCGTTCCGGCTCTCCCAGGCCTCGATGTACTTCGGGATCGGCGGTATCTTGGGATCATTCATATCCGCCAACCGCCGCGAGTATATCTCAATCTTGCCGCTGGGTGTGGGAAAGGGGTTGTTCGCCGGATCATCGATATTAGCCTTGAAGGCCACGAACGGCTCAGGCATGCGGAGCTTGTGGATGCCATCCTTCTTGAACGTATCGTAGCTGGCGATGTCCTTGCTCCCCTTCACTATCTCCCGCAGCCATTCATCCTCAGTCTTATCGTTGAAATCGGAGATGCCCAGCTTGGCCGCCAGGTCCAGGCTGATCTGGAAATGCGTCTTGGCTTCGCTGGGCGGTTCGATGGCCTTGTTCATGTAGCCATAGAAACCGGTGGCGCCATCCAGCGCGATATCGTTCTTCTCCAAGGACGTGGACGTCGGCATCAGGAGGTCGGCAAACCTGGCCCCCGGCGTCATGAACTGCTCGTAGACCACCACGAACTCCAGTGCCTTCAGCGCCTGAACCGCCTTGTTGACGTTGAGGTACTGGTTGGGGTAGTCCGTATCCACCTGATAGAGCAGCTTGTAGTCGGCCGGATAGCCTCCGGCTTTGCCCTTGAGAATAGCGTCCGACATCTTGGCCGTGTTGATCTGGCCCCGCCTCATGGCCACGCCCGGAGCGGGCAGCGAGTTCTTCCGCGGCGGAGCACTGCCCTCGACCGGATTGCGCGGCGACCTGGGACCGCGCCCCAGGCTGAAGAACGCCGTGGGCCCGGCGGTGGGCCAAGACCGGCCGCCCGAGCTGCCGCCGTGTTTGCCGATGTTCCCCGTCATGGCCGCCAGCGTGATGGCCGCCCGATGGTACTGCTCGCCGAAAGCCGTGCGCCCCGGCGCGATGCCCGCGATCAGAGCCGCTGGCTTCGTGGCGGCATACTCTCTGGCCAACCTCTCGGTAGTGGCTGCCGGCACGCCGGTAATGCCTTGCGCCCAGGCAGGTGTCTTGGGCACGCCATCCTCGTGGCCCAGAACGTAGCTCTGGAACTGCTCGAATCCCACGGTGTACTTGTCGAGGAACGCCTGATCCTGCAGGTTTTCCTTGATGATCACATAGGCCATGGCAATGAGCATGGCACAATCGGTGCCGGGAATGATGGGAATCCACTCGTCGGCAAAGGTGGCGTTGGATTCCGAATACCTCGGGTCAACGGCCACCATCCTGATTCCGGCGTCTTTGGCCTGGGCCAGGTACCAGGCGGTATTGGTGTTCTGAATGGTGACTGACGGGTTCCAGCCCCACATGATGATCAGCCGGGAGTTGAGCAGATCGTCCCGCGTATTTCCCGTATCGTTCCAGCCGAAGGTGGCCTGTTCGGCGAAAAGCCCCCCGTCGAAGGAGAAGGTGCCCCAAACGTCGGAACAGCCACCGATGAAATTGAGCACGCGGTAGTGGCACATGGCGTTATGGAACACCGAAGTATCGCCGCCGGACCACTTGAAGAGAATGGACGCCGGTCCGTACTTGTCTCTGACTCTAAGGAGTTCTTTGGCCAGAGTCTCCAGAGCCTCGTCCCAGGAGATGCACTGGAACTTCCCTTCGCCACGCTCTCCCACCCGCTTCATGGGGTGCAGGAGGCGGTCGGGCGCATAGACCCTCTGCCGGTAGGCCCGGCCCCTGGCGCAGGCCCTGAACTGAGGCTCCGCCTGGTCATCCGTTTCGATTCGGGTGACCACGCCGTCCTTGACGTAGACCTTCAGCAGGCAGCCGCCGCCGCAGTGGCTAGAGTGAGTACAATAGATGGCTTGCTCGGACGCCCTGCTGACGCTCACTTCTGGTCCTTCTTAGATTCCTCTATCTCAAACAGCTCTACCATCAGGCCACTGGTCTTGTCCGCCTTCATATAGGCAAAGGCAGCTATCCCCGGAAACCTCTGGTGGAAGAGAGGGGCAACGCCTTCCTTGGCCAGCGCCGCTATCATCGCATCGAAGTCATCCACTCTGAACCGAAGATGGTGCAGACCTTCGCCGCTGCGTTTGAGGTATTCCGTGTGCGGCGTCTCGCCCTCCAGAACCTCGATCAGCTCGATCTCAATATCACCGGATCGGGCGAACGCCATCTTCAGTCGGCAGTTGCCGGTCCGGTCTCCATAGGTGAATCCCTCCATCTCCACTTCGCTGATCTTGAAGGGGCCCCAGCCGAAAGTGGAAGTGAAGTACTCCGCCGCCTGATCGGCATCCCTGACCACGATGCCGATCTGTTCGACCGGAGGCAGTCTGACCGCTGGTTCCTTCGTCACGGCTTCTTGTCCTGGGCTAGATGGGCAGCGGCATGGTTTCCGGTTTCGGTTTGAATATTACGGCCGGCTCGACCCTTTCGTGGTACCGGAAACCCACGGCATGACGTGTCCTACCGTGTTTGGCTTCCATGGCTTCCAGCGGCCCGGCATCCAGGGCGCGCATCGGGCAGCCAGCCACACAGATTGGGGGCTTCTCATCTGTCCAGCGATCCAGACAGAAATCGCACTTCTGCATCTTTGGATTCTCCTCAGCCCCGAACTGGGGAGCTTTGTACGGGCAGGCTTTGAGGCACTTGTCACAGGTATTCTTGCCCAGGCAAAGGTCACGATCGACGACAACGATGCCATCCTCTTCTCTCTTCGTTATGGCATGCACCGGACAAGCAGTCAGACATACCGGCTTGGCACAGTGATAACAAGCGCTGGCCAGAAAAGCCACAAAGGGGTGCGGATACTTGCCCCGCTCTATAGTGGCGACTCTCATCCAGCTCGCTGGGCCAGCCGGAACGTCATGCCAGTCCTTGCAGGCCACCACACAGGTGAAACAGCCGGTGCACCTGGTCTGATCGAAGTAGAAAGCTAGCTGCATCTTTCAACCCCCTTAATCCCCCATTCTTGGGGGACAATAAGAAGGTTCTGGGGACACCCCAGACCCCGGAGGCGGGAATCCAGAAGAACACACCAACACCATTCCAACAGATACGGCAACTGCAAATACGCCAAATGAAATGCTGGAGAGCATTAGCCGGTCTCCTGGTCCACCCAATCCAGATAGTCCTCATTGCCCGCCACGATGGGCAGGGCCACTATCTCAGGGACGGCGTAGCTGTGGGCCTTCTTCACAATATCGGTGATCTGAGGCATCAGGGCCGCCCGGGTCTTGATGATCAGAAGGGATTCCTGGGCCGAATCCAGTTTCCCCTGCCACCAGAACCGGGAGTTGACTCGCGGGATCACGCTGACACAGGCGGCTTTTCTTTTCTCCAGCAAGAGGCTGGCGATCTTCTCGGCTTCCTCCTCACTGGAGGTTGTGACAAAGACCACCACCTTGCCGGAGTCGCCACTCACGATGCTTCGCCTCGACTGGCAGATTGCTTGCGACGCGGCCTCGGCTTGTGCGCCTTGACCGTTATGCTGAGAAACTTATGTTGCTTCCTGTCTTCTTCCGTCTCTACGTAGAAGTCCTTTTCAGCCGTCACCTCTACCTTGCCAAATCCGGCGTCCGTCATCTTCCCCAGATAATCGCTCTTCTCCAGGGCCCCGGCAATGCAGGCCGACCAGGCATCAAGGTCTTCCTTCAATTCGGCAGGAACAGGCTTCTCGGAAACGATATCTGAAATCGTGAGCCGACCGCCGGGCTTGAGCACGCGAAGCGCTTCACGAAAGACCTTGTCCTTATCTGTGGACAGATTTATGACGCAGTTGCTGATGATGATATCTACCGCCCCGTCGTCGACAGGCAGCTTCTCGATCTCGCCCAGACGAAACTCCACGTTCTTGTAGCCGTTGGCCTTGGCCAGGCGCGCTGCCCGACTCACCATCTCCTTCGTCATGTCGACGCCAATGACTCTTCCCTTCGGGCCGACCTTGCCCGCCGCGATGAAGACGTCTATGCCAGATCCTGAACCCAGGTCCAGAACCACCTCCCCACCCTTCAGGCTGGCCACGGCAGTGGGACTACCGCAGCCCAGCCCCATGATGGCCTCCTTGGGAATGCGCTCCAGATCCCCTCTGGAGTAACCTATTGCCTCAGCCTGAGACAACGTGTTGACGCCATCTCAAGCACATGAACAGGAGCACGATTGCTCTTCGCTGGCCATCTGAGCATATCTCTCTTTGACGCCTTCTTTGATCTTGGCCTTCTTCAACGATCACCTCTCTCTTATACTATTACTATCCCTGTCAGCACTATCTCCGGTATCACTGCGCGGGACTCTCCACCGTAAATCATAGCTTATACGCCGCGCCCGTTCAAAGCGTTGCCGCAGAGCATCATCCGTGACGGAGCAGCCCTGCTTGTCCATGATACACCCGATCAGTATAATCAGATCACCTCAGCCAGAGAAGCAGCCATAATCGTGACGCGCGTGGAGGACTGATGCCAGACAGCAACCCCGACAGACGCACAACCCCAGCGGACGACGGCTCGAAGAAAAGAGAGTTCGAGCTGGAAATCAGGGAGATGGAGATCGACGACCTTCCCGCGGTCTTCCACCTCGGTGAGCAGATCTTCACCTCCGAGACAGTGCCCACCCTCTACCGGACCTGGGACGAGTTCGAGGTGACCTCACTGTTCAACACCGACCCCGAATTCTGTCTGGTGGCCGAAGTTGACGACACGACGGTGGGCTTCATTCTGGGAACCACGGTCACCAAGACGAAGTCCGCCTGGAAGTACGGCTATGTGGTATGGCTGGCAGTGGTGCCGGACTGGCAACGCGAAGGCTTGGGCAGCCGCCTGTTCGACAAGCTGGCGGAGAAGATGATTGAGGATGGAGTGCGCATCTTCTTGGTCGACACAGAGACCAGCAATCTGCCGGCACTCAAGTTCTTCAAGAAGAAGGGCTTTGCCAATCCAGAGGAACAGATATACCTGACTTTGAATGTCAAGTCCTATCAGGAGTCGCAGCGAAAGGGGCGTGGCTCCCGACGAAAGCAGAAGAATGGCAACGAAACCTGAGACGACCCCGGAGGTCCAACCTGAGAGGCTAAGGGCTCTCCTCAAAGACCTCATAGACATCTACAGCCCCTCCGGGAAGGAGGAGGAGATCCTGGAGTTCACGGAGGATTACCTGAAGAAACATGGCCTGCCCGTAGAAAGGCAGGTAGTAGATGAGAACCGATTCAACCTGGTGGTACTACCCGAGAAAACGGAGAAAGTGGAACTCTGCTTTGTCGGGCACCTCGACACAGTGACGGCCTACGATCTGGATGACTACGGCTTCCACGAGGACAATGGCAGTATCTCCGGCCTCGGCACGGTGGACATGAAGGCCGGCTGTGCCGCCATGATAGAAGCTTTCACCGCGCTGGCCGAGACAGGCAGGTCACTCCACTCCCTCGGCTTGGCCTTGGTGGTCGGCGAAGAGGAGGAGGGCGACGGAGCCAAGACCCTGATTCGGGAACACAGCTTCCCCTGGGCTCTGGTGGCCGAACCCACCAACCTCGTCCCCTGCCTGGGACACTATGGCTACCTGGAAGTCCTGCTGCGCACGAGAGGCAAGATAGCCCACTCCTCCATGCCGGAGCTGGGGCAGAATGCCATCGAGGCCATGCTGAAGCTGTTACTGAAGCTTACAGAGTACGCCGGCTCCGCCCCGCAAGGACTGGTCTACAACATCAGGCAGCTTTCCGGATTCCCCGGCGGATTCGTGGTGCCTGATAGCTGCGAGGCCTGGCTGGACCTGCACCTGCCACCGGACTCAAGAATGGACACCCTGAAGGCCGAACTGGAGCAGCTGGTGGAGGAAGCCGGCGAGAGCATCCCGCGCATGGATGCTTACATCAGGTTTGAGAATGCCCACTCAGGCTACCTTATCTCCCCGAAGCGACCGGTGGTGAAGAAACTGAGGGAAGCTTACCAGAAGACGGCTCTACCATGGGAACCCCAGGTCTTCAGAAGTCACTCCGATGGCAACGTGCTCTGGGCCGGAGGCGCCGACCCAATCATTCTGGGACCGGGCAACCTGGAGACCGCCCACACGCCCGAGGAGATCGTTGACTTCTCCCAGGTAGTCCAAGCTGCCAAGCTCTACCTGACGTTTGCGCTATCCCTGTGATCGTTGGCGACTGCGGTACCTGTGCCTGTCTTCACTGTGACCCGGATCACTTCAGGGACCCGACTTGTTCGTGATATCATTACTAGAAATGCCCGCTGACGCAGGAAGCTTTCTGCCGGGGGTTTGGGGGTGCCCACCGATGATCTGTCATTGCGAGCCATTCTCCAGACCGAGCGAGGAGAAGGCGAAGCAATCTCCCCTCCCCGAGATTGCCGCGTCGCCTTCGGCTCCTCGCAAAGACAAGTTGGGAGAGACTTGGGGGCCAGAGGGCTGAAAAGAGTCTCGAGAGTGTAGGAGGGGTGGAAGAAATGTCTCTGACGGGCCCTGCGGTGTCACCCAGCTGCTTGATCCCCGCAGGGGTGTGCAGAGGGGGCGAATCCCCTTTGCCGAGGGTTTGGGGGTGTCCCCCAATTTCATTCTTTATATCCCCCAAGAGTGGGGGCCAGAGAAGCTGAGCGCATCTGGCGGGAGTCTGAGGGTGTCCGTAGGGGCTTGATGAATCAAGCCCTTACACGAGCCCCAAGAGTGGGGGGCAGGAGGGTTGAACAGAAACCCAATAGAAGTTGAAAGATGAATGAAGTGAGCCAGGAAGAGAAGATACTGAGAGACAGTCATACGGTGGCGCTGGTGGGAGCCTCACCCGATGTGGAGCGCCCCAGCTACAGAGTGTTCTCTTACCTAAAAGAACAGGGGTACCGGGTCATACCGGTGAACCCGCGATTCACTCAGATACTCGGTGAGACCTGCTATCCCGATCTGGCCGCGATTCCGGAGAAGGTAGACGTTGTGGATATCTTCCGTCGCGCCGAGGATGTTCCGCCTATCGTGGACCAGGCCATCGGCATCGGGGCCAAGGTGGTGTGGATGCAGTTGGGCGTGATCAATGAGGCCGCCGCCAGCCGGGCCAGGGACGCCGGGCTTCTAGTGGTGATGGACAAGTGCATGCGCAAAGAGCACCTCAAGATGAGAGGGATACAAGAATAGGAGAGGTAGATTATGGCTAAGACAATCGAGAATCTGGAACATGCCTTCGCTGGCGAAAGCCAGGCCAACCGCAAGTATCTCTTCTTTGCCGACAAAGCTGAAGAGGAGGGCCAGAAGCAGATTGCCCGCCTCTTCCGCGCCGCTGCCGAGGCTGAGACAGTTCACGCTCGCAACCACCTGCGAGTATTGCAGGGCATCAAGTCCACAAAGGACAATCTGTCAGCAGCCATCGGCGGTGAGAACTACGAGTTCACACAGATGTATCCCGGCTTCATCAAAGAGGCCGAGGGCGAGAGCCAGAACAACGCTAAGCGCAGCTTCGACCTGGCCAACCAAGTGGAGAGGACCCACCATGGTCTCTTCCAGGCTGCCCTCAGCAACCTAGATCAGGCGAAGGCCATGCCGGACAAGCCGTTCTTCGTCTGCCAGGTCTGCGGACATACCGTGGAGGGAGCTGCTCCGGACAAGTGCCCCGTCTGCGGAGCACTGGCCAAGATGTTCAAGAAGATCGACTAGCCTTTGCTGGAGTGAAGGGGCAGTTTTGAGAATCCTGGGGATCATGGGGAGTCCGAGGCTCGGTGGAAACACCGACCTTCTGCTCGACGCCGCCCTGAATGGGGCTCGGAGCCGGGGGGCTGAAGTAGAGAAGATTGTCGTAGACAAGCTAAACATCTCGCCCTGCCGCGAGCACTACGGTTGCCTGGAAGACGGCAACTGCGTCATCAGAGACGACATGGACGCCCTGTACCCCAAGCTCCTGGAGGCCGATGGCATAGTAGTCGCCTCGCCCATGTTCTTCTATGGGATCACCGCTCAACTGAAGGCGCTCATCGACCGCTGCCAGGCCTTGTGGGCCAGGAAGCACGTCCTGAAGCAGAACTGGCCGGGCGCCGGACGGAAGGGAGCGTTCATCGCGGTGGGAGCCACCAAGGGCGAAAGGCTCTTCGATGGCTCGATAGCCACCGTCAGGTACTTCTTCAAGACCCTTGGCGTCCAGTATGCGGACGAGCTTCTCATCCGGGGAGTAGACCAGAAGGGCGACATTCAGCAACACCCGTCAGCGCTGAAAGATGCCTTCAAGTTGGGCCAGAGGCTGGTCCAGAAGGGAGCCGCTTAGGAGCTTGTCTCTGAAGAGGTGCGGGATGCTTCCCGCCGGGAGTCTGAGGGTATCCCCAGATACTCCATTCTCGGGGGTTGAAACGTAGAGTATGCAGACAGTCTGGATTCCCGCCTTCGCGGGAATGACACCGGTAGCCCCAGGGGCGTGCAGAGGGGCAAAGCCCCTTTGCCGGGGGTTTGGGGGCGTCCCGTCAAGAGGTGCAGGATACATCCTGCCGGGAGTCTGAGGGTGCCCCTCAGATCTCTCTTTTGTCTTCCCCCAAGAGTGGGGGGCAGGGGGTTGAAGACGAGTTTCGAGACACTTTGTCAAGGCCACCGGCGGTGGTCCATTTGCGCTTCAACGAAACCGAGGTTAAAGCGTATCATATAGAAGACAGCATTTTCGGCAAACATAGGAGGAGGTAACCTAAAGCATGACCCACCACACTGAGAAAGAGACACAGGCACTGGAGACGGCGCTCCAGATGGAGGCAGAGGGGAAGAAGTTCTATTTGGATTCTGCGGCCAAGGGCGGAACTCCGGTGCTCAAGAAGTTCTTCCAGCGGCTGGCTGCCGATGAAGATCAGCACGCTCAGAAAGCACGTGAGATATACGATGACATCAAGGCGAACAAGGGCTGGCCGCATAAGGAGACCATTTTCAAGCATACCACCAGCCTGAAGAGCGTCTTGGACGAGGCCTTCGAAGACATGGACGCCGAGCCAGTGAAGCCATCGACGACGGAACTCGATGCATTCAAGGCGGCCATGGCCTTGGAGGACAAGACCTATACCTTCTACAAGGGCCGCTTTGAAGAGGCGGCTTCTCCGCACGAGAAGTCCTTCTACAAGGCCCTTACCGGTGAGGAGAGAGTACATTACCTGGCACTCCTTGACTCCTACGAGTACCTGTTCAACCCGCAGGGCTGGTTTAGCAAGAAAGAGCGCTGGGGCCTGGACGGCTAGGCCCGACACAGAGAAGGCTCACATTTCTGTCACAACGGTTGTGTCCTCACTAGAGTGTCTTGACACCACAGATGCAGCCTAAGTAACATAGGCTGACATCTTTCCCGGGACTACTCAACAAACATGGCTATTGATGTCGAGCTGTTAAGAGGGATTCCCTACTTCGCCGGCTTGGGTGAGGCGGACTTTGAAGCCGTGAGCCAGCGCATGTTCGAGCAGTCGATCGAGCGCGGCGACATGATCCTGATGGAAGACGACCCCGCCGAGGCCATCTACTTCGTGGTTTCCGGGGCGGTGAAGGTCTTCAAGACATCCATCGAAGGGAAGGAACAGATTCTCTGCCTCCTCCGAGTCGGCGAGTCCTTCAACGATGTCCCCATCTTGGACGGAGGGCCCAACCTCGCCAGTGCCGTAGCCATGACACCCGTCGTCCTCTACGGAATGACCAAGTCCGATATTGAGGAACTCCTCCAGGAGAACCCCAGAATAGCGATGAACGTCATAAGAGTGCTATCAAAGAAGGTGCGCCACTTCGTCTCCATGGTAGAGGACCTTTCGTTCCGAGATGTTACCAGCCGGGTGGCCAAGCTGCTCCTCGAATATGCCGCAGACCATGGCGGTCCTGAAGAAGGAACCCAGAGGCCCAGGCTCACCCAGCAGGAGATGGCAGCCATGGTAGGTACAGCCCGAGAGGTGGTGGGCCGATCGCTCAAGGTTCTGGAGGAGGAAGGGGCTATCAGAATGGATCGGCACCGGATTGTGGTTACCAACAGGAAAGCGCTGCAACAGATGGGTGGAGTAGTCGCCTGATGAGAGCTCTTGAAATGGAGACAAAGGTCACATATTCGCGATTGGCGAGTGTGCCAGAATGAGGAATCGGTAGGGGTTGATTATGTTCGAGATGCCCATTATCAATGTTGAGCTGTGCAACGGATGCGGTCTCTGTCTGACAGTATGCGAGTGCGGAGCCTTGGTTATCACCGGCAGCATTGTCACCATCCAGGAGACCGATGACTGCGGCTATTGCACTGAGTGCGAAGCCGTCTGCCCCACCGGAGCCATCCAGTGCCCCTACGAGATCGTGATCGAAGACACCTTTGAGCAGAAACTGGAACAGGGATTCGAATAGACGCCATCCGGTTCCATCCAGGCTCATCCCCACCAAGCACCCCCACACGCAAGGTAGCCTCCTCAGATCCTCACTTCACGCAGATTGAGCTCGACTGACCTCAAGGGCTGGGCAGTCTTGGGCCAGCAACCTCCAGGCAAGACGAGATATCCTACCCCAAGACCCTGGCGAATATGGGGTTGGATGTGAGGACTTGCGAACGTGGCAGGCGATACCTCGATCCATCGTAGGTCAGCAGTCCTTCGGCAACAAGGTCATTGAGCCGTGAGAATAGTTCCCGCGTCCCAACTTCACCGAATCGGCACACCATATCATCGGCCACCAACCCCTCAACCAGCAGGCGCAGGCGCAGCATGGCCTCCTCAGCCGCTTTCTCCGTCAAGCCCAACTCCTCTACCTCTTCCACCACCCCGGAAGGACTGGGAAGGTAGGCCAAGAGGTCGGCGTGATTCTTCCAGCGTCGGCCGCCCAGGTGCGAGGCCGCCGCTGGCCCTAGCCCAAGGTACTCGCCACCCCGCCAGTAGTTGAGGTTGTGCCGACACTCGCGGCCGGGCCGGCAGAAGTTCGAGATTTCGTAGTGGATGAAACCCCATTCCTCCAACTGCAAACGGGCGTCCTCAAATAGCTCCACCTGCTCGTCATCGGAAGGCAGATCGTCCGGCGGATTCATCGCCAGCGGAGTGCCGTGCTCCAGGTCCATGCTGTCCAGCACCTGGTCAATACCGCCAACCCGGATTACTCCAGTCATCTCCAGTATGCGATCCGCCAGGCTGGACTTGCCGTGATCGATGTGAGCGATGATACAGAAGTTGCGGACGTTTCTCATCTTTATGTCAACTAATCAAGGCGGCGCGCCAAGAGACTGGCTGCTGCACAGACCGTCTTTCAACCCCCTGGCCCCCACTCTTGGGGGAGAAAAATGGACCTGGGTGGGGACACCCCAGACCCCGGCAGGATACATCCTGCACCTCTTCCGGCACATGCGGACACCCCCCAAACCCCCGTCAGGGACACGTCCCTGCACCCTGTAGGGGCAGGCCCCTGTGCCTGCCCTCGCCACGTCATTCCTGAGCAGGCGGGAAACCAGTCGTACTCGTATGGCGGGTAGAGCGAAGCGAAACCCGCCAAGGCTCTGACTGACAAGGCAATCGCGCACCGACAAGGCATAGTGTTGCACAGCACTATCATAGTCTACCGCTTTGGGGGAAAGGTTGCCCGGTTGAAGCAGGCGCTGATACAGAGCAGTTGGTCGCTGGTCATGCAGATGGCTGCTGATTGCCTACGAACTTCCCGACCAGATCCACGGTGTTCACCACGTTGAGTTCCTGGAACAGCAGGGAAAACCGGCTCTCCAACACTTCGCCTATGGCTTTCAGGCTTTCTTCCGGCAGGCTCCAGATTTCTCTCTTGAAATCGCCGAAGGCCCTCTTCCTGGTCTTGTACAGGAACTGCTCCCTGGTCTCCCCTTTCTTGGCCTCGTGGCTGTAGTTGTTCACCAGGTGACCGCTGATATCGTCCAAGAGGTCCTTGGGGAAATAGATGCTGTCATAGATAATGTTCTGGAACCCGGTGGCCAGGTGCACCTCAGCCGTGCCAGCCTTGGGGAAGAGTGAGAAGGCTTCCTCCGGCAACGTGGAAGCGCCGTGCTGCACCGCCCCGGCCATGCCGTATTCCTCGCGGGCCGCCCTGGAAAGCTGCTCCAGGACATTGAAATCGAGCTCCACCTTGGCCAGAGACCCGTCAGGCAAGACCACTCCGCCGTGCGTGGTACCGGTCTGCACGCTGATCTTGGAAATGCCCTTCACGCCCGATCCCACCAGCTTCTTGTATCCGGTCATGAACGCCCGGAGGTCATCGACGGTGCTGTTCCGGCCCCCCACCTCCCCGATCTCCCCACCCACGGAGACGCTGACGCCTTTGGGCTCCATCTGACGGATGAACTTGGTCATGTTGGCGGTGATGAGATAGTTCTTCTCCTGCTGCTTGTCCAGCGTCTGCTGCTTCAGGTCCACCACCGTCGAGGCATCCACATCGATATTCAGGAATCCGGCATCCACCGACTCCCGTACCAGGCTCTCGATGGCCTTCAGTTCCTTGTCAGGCTCCGTGCCATACTTGCCGGCATTGACCTGGTAGTGATCGCCCTGAATGAAGACCGGCCCTTTGAACCCTTCCTTGATGGCCGCCGCCAGCACGCAGGTTGTATACTCGCTGGGGCTCTGCTTGGTGTAGCCGATCTCAGAGCGGGCGATCTCAAAGGTGAACGCGCCCACCTTATTCTTCAGAGCGGCGCGGAATACCGCCCTGGCCACCTGGTAGGTCAGCCCGCGCAGATTCATCGCCGGGACTGTCTTGTTCTGATACAGGCCCTTACCCGCGGCCTCGTAGAGGCCCTGGATGCTGGCCGGGTAGATTCCCAGAGACCAAGCCAGCGCCTTGATATCACGGCGGTGCCGTTGCCTCGCTCCTTCTTCAGGAGCAAAGACGGCGGCCTCTATTGCAGCGTCAATCTTGTCAGCAGTAACAGCCATTTTCTCTCGCCTACCAGTCTACCCATGGTGAGTGTCAGGTCTCCGACCTGACCTTGTTGGTTATATGACTGTCCTAGCGTCGGGTCAGAGACCCGACAGCCACCGTACTCCCACCAGGTTACCTATTCAGAATGGTCCTACGACCATTATACCGTTCGGTGTCGTACTGCGTCTTCACATCCACCAGGCTGAGCCTGCCCAGAACGTCGTTGATGGGCACGCAGGTGATCTGGCCGTTCCGGTAGCTCACCATCTTCCCGAAGTCACCTTTGACTATGAGGTCCACTGCCGCAATGCCGAAGTATCGCCCCATCCTGCGGTCATAGGCGCAGGGCGCGCCGCCTCGCTGCAGATGGCTGAGCACAACGCTGCGCGTCTCCAGCTTGGTCGCCTCCATAATTTCATTGGCCAGAGCTTCACCGATACCACCCAGCGTCTTGTGACCGAAGCTGTCCACTAGTCCGTCCTTGACGGACTCCGTCCCTCCAGCCGGTTTGGCCCCCTCAGCCACCACGATGATGTCGTACCTGGCTCCCTGCCTTCTTCCCTCAAGCACCAGATCGTTCACCTTCTCTATGGAGAAGTCGTACTCGGGGATGAGGATGATGTAGGCGCCCGCGGATTCTCCGCCCTCGAGAGCCAGCCACCCCGCCGTTCTCCCCATGGTCTCCACCACGAATATCCTCTTGTGCGAGCCGGCCGTGGTGCGCAGCCGGTCGATTTCTTCTACGATGATGTTAAGGGCCGATTCGAAGCCCAGCGTGTAGTCGGTCCCCCAGAGGTCCTTATCGATTGTCTTGGGGATGCCGACGACCTTCACGCCCTCCTGGGCCAGCCTGGAGGCCACGCCCAGGGTGTCATCGCCGCCGATGGCTACCAGCGCATCCAGCCGGAGCTTCTCGATGTTCTCCAGGACCTTCTTCGACTGATCATTCTTGGGGTTGTAAGGGTTGGTCCGGGAGGTGCCCAGCATGGTGCCGCCGAACCGGTCCCAGGTGCGCACGGTGTTCTGGTCCAGGGGCGTCAGCCATTCCTGAGAATCGCCGCGCGACGGGTCGGCCTGGACCAGGCCCTGCCAGCCGTCGCGGATGCCCACAACCTCATACTGGACGCCGCGTTCGGCCTGAAGGCGATCGTCCGTGGCTGTCTTCACCACCCACTTGATGGCGGGGTTGAGTCCGGCGCAGTCGCCGCCGCCAGTAAGAATCCCGATCCGGCTCTTGTTCATCGTATTGGCTAGATTCTATGGCCGCCCGTGCCAGGTGTCAACGGGTCGGCTCATCTGGCAGTTTTGCTGAGTTGGCGATATAATCTCTGGGAACACTCGCTACGGTGCGGCTACAAACGCCGAAGGACGGTGGAGAGTCCGGCAGATCATACACGAGTGGAGCGGGGTTGAGACATGACAGAGACGATCCCTCCAACCAGAAAAGCTCTGGCAGAGGCCCTTGAGCTCTCAGCCGAGATACTGAAGAATATCGAGTTAAGCGAGCTTCCGCTCGCAAATATCGCGCTGAAGGCCAGCCGTCTGGCAAGGCTGATCAACGAACATGACATGCAGCGGATCATGGAATACGAGGCTGGCGGCTATCCAACACAAGCCAGCGGAGTCACGCCAGAGATCTGGAGATTCGCAGTTGCCGCAGGGCGAAGGTTCGAGGAGAAGGATGCGACGGGAAACCTCAAGGAGTACGTATACCTGGAGTCAATTGCGGAATTGGAGCACCAGAGTAGAATGGTTGACGCAGCTCTTCAAGCCGCGCGTGACCCTGACGTCCATCTGTCTTCCGCCAACCCCTATCAGACCGTGGTCCCACCTGTTGGTAATTGGCTTGAGCGAGAGACTGCCAAGAACAAGAGCAGCACCGCGCTGAAACGCCTTTCGAGCTGCAGAACCCTAATCTACAGATATGCACTGCGAAAACACTACGAATTGAAGTTCTCGGACATTGCCGATGACATATTCTCGAGAATCCGCGAAAGGGTTGACGCGGCAATTGGGAGAGTTGTTCCCGATGCCGTTCAGAAGTTGTCAGCAGTCCACGATAATCTGCTATCCGACAACCCAGAGGATTGGGCAAATGCCGTGCACAGCTGTAGGCGAATTCTTAAGGACTTGGCCGACGCAATATTCCCACCGCGCTCTGACGATAGGGTTGTGAAGCAGGGAATGAATGAGAAGACGATTCATCTGGGGCCGGACAACTACGTAAACAGGATAATGTGTTATGTCGAGGACAACAGTGCTTCTACTCGCTTCACAGAGATAGTCGGCTCACACCTAGCATACTTGGGCGACAGGCTGGACAGCGTTTCCAAGGCGGCACAGAAGGGTTCTCACAAGGGTATAGTCCGGCGCGAGGAGGCCGACCGATACGTCGTCTATACCTATCTAATCGTCGGTGATGTGTTGTCGTTGGCAGATTCTGCATCAGGAAAAGCACCTTAGTGAGTCCGCAGTCGCAACCTCCACTTGCCGCCGATTTGCCTCCCGTGACACCACCCCCATACAATTGAAGAACAGACCACTCTTCATCTAGCGCGGAGGTTCACTTCTATGATGCAACTCAAATGTACGCGGAAACTGCTGGACTTCGCCGGTGTTACGCCGGCGCCGCTTCCGGAGACAAACGGCACCCTGCTGGGGGCCTGGCATGCCAACACAGAGGTGATCGGACGGTACCGGTTCCTCCTCTTCCTGAACGACAAGTCGCTGTACTGCCTCATAGCCGTCATACCTTCCACCGAGAAGACCGTGCCTCTGGCCATGGTGTTTCGCCACCTCCTGGCTAGCGCCATGTTGAAGAACGGCGTCGACCAGGCCCACATCGAGCAAGTAGCCCAGGAATACGTCGAGGAGATGATCACCAAGACGGACAGCCGGAAGGTGCTCGGGAACTTGAACGACATGTTCAACCAGACGTGCTACGTTATAGAGGACGCCATGAACAAGAACAGACCCGTTGATCTGCCGGAGATCGAAGACCACCTCAACCGGATTCCCCAGAAGAACATTGGCTGGAGGTTCTCCGTGGACGTCTTCAAGGAGATCCTGGGCGCCAGTTGACGGCTCTCCCGGTCGCCTTCCGCTTGCTCCGCCTACGGCCAACTGCCTCCACCCACCCCCACATGGGTCGTTTGCCAGCGGTGGTCACAGCCCACCCTACATCTTGCGGGTGATTCACGAATCGCCCCTACAGAGACACCCTCCATGCCGCACGCCCCCGCGTTCTTGGCGACTAAAGTCGCATACACCTCTAACCCCCTGCCATAGAATTACTTCGACGTTGGTTAGGGGGACAAGACGATGGTGACGAAGACAGCAACACCACTGAGGGAAGAGAAAGCACAGGCTCCAGCACGGACGGCGCGATGCCAGCACTACTGGATGATCGATCCGGCCGAGAGCCGCACGAGCCAAGGGGAGTGCCTGCTCTGTGGGGAGCGCAGGACATTTCCGAATTACCTGTCTGATTGCCTGATCGAGAATGACAGAGAGATATTCGAGCAATGGCTGGCCAGGCAGGGTCGAAAGAAGACGAAAGGAAAAGGGAATTGGGATATTCTCTCGGAGATTGAAGAAGGTGCATAGTGATGAGGCAAGCAAGGGAAGGAGTACCGAGACGTCGCCGGGGTGCCAGATGGTATCCCAAGAAGTCTGATGACTCCATTATTGAACGCTGGGCTGCCGCCTGCAGCCGGCTGAACGACGAGTGCCGGGACTGCCCGTTGCATGATGAGTGCCAGGACCTCGCGGATCGCTTGATCGGTTGCATAGCGGTGAGAGCACCGGAGAGCCACAGGCAGAGACGGGAGTTGAGTCTGATCAGGAACTGAACGTCGGGTTTGACGACCGATCGAGCGCACGGCCAGAAGAGCCGCGAAGCCGCAGGTGGAAAAGGGAGGGTCACCAGGGAGCTTCACGAGGAATCTGGCCGAAGCTATTGACTGGAGGGATTGGTTGCGGTATTGATGAAGTCATGAAGAACTCGCAGGACTGAGGAGAGAGCATGGACTACAAAGACTACTACAAGATAATGGGCGTGGACAAGAAGGCAACTGCCAAGGATATCAAGGCCGCCTACCGCAAACTGGCTCGCCAGCACCATCCCGATGTGAACCCAGGGAACAAGCAGGCCGAGGCCAAATTCAAAGAGATCAACGAGGCCTACGAGGTCTTGGGGGACGAAGAGAAACGCAAGAAATACGACGAGCTTGGGGCGCACTGGAAGGAATACCAACAGTGGCAAAAGTCCGGCGGCGAGGCCAGCGGACAGCCGTTTGACTGGAACAGGTACGGGGCCTCCGCAGGAGCCCGGCAGGGCGCCGGTTACCAGTACCAGACCATGACCGAAGAAGACCTGCAGAACCTCTTTGGCGGAGGCGAGAGCCCGTTTTCCAGCTTCTTTTACACGTTCTTCGGCGGCGATGAGCCCGGCATGGGGCGGGGGGGCGGCGGTCGCTTTCGGACAGCGAGCCGAGCCCGCCGGGGCCAGGATTTCGAGCAGCCAATAGAGATCAGCTTGGAAGAGGCCTACAACGGGACGACCCGCACCTTCCAGATGGAGGACGGGAGCGGGAAAACCCGACGTATAGAGGCGAAGATCCCGGCTGGTGTGCAAGAAGGGTCCAAAGTGCGCCTAGCGGGGCAGGGTGGTCCGGGTGTGGGGGGCCGGCCGGCCGGTGATCTTTACCTCGTGGTCAGCATCGCGCCGCACTATCTCTTCGAGCGCAAAGGGGACGACCTGCATTCGAAGCTGAGCGTGCCTTTGACGACAGCCATCCTCGGAGGCGAGGTCACCGTACCGAACCTGAATGGCAGAGTGGTGCTCAAGATTCCGGCGGAGACGCAGAACGGTCGCGTGTTCCGGCTGAAGGGCAAGGGGATGCCCAGGCTGAATGACCAGCAGCATCACGGCGACCTCTTTGCCGAGATTTATGTAGTATTGCCGGAGAAGCTTACCGACAAAGAACGGAAGCTATTTGAGGAATTCGCCCGGCTGCGCGGATGGGACAAGCAGGCGACATGTTAGAGAGGGCAGGATGCCACGGCTGGATTCCCGCCTTCGCGGGAATGACACAGGGAGGGCGAGTACAAGACTCGCCCCTACGGGGCCGTTCTCTCACGGTGCAGCGGGACGCTGCCGGGGTCTGGGGTGTCCCCAGATCTCTCTTATCTTCCCCCAAGAGTGGGGGACCAAGGGGGTTGACAGCCCCATTGCATCAAGTCGAGGAGGTGATGATGCATGAACCTCAACAAGTTCACTGAGAAGGCCCAGGAGGCCATACTGGCGGCCCAACAGGTCGCCGAGAACAGCAACCACAGCCAGTTGGACGTGGAGCACCTGCTGGTTGCCCTGCTGGAGCAGGCAGATGGAGTGGCGCCTCAAATCCTGCTCAAACTTGGCGTCGACCTGCAGCAGGTCAAGCAGCAGTTGAAAGGCGAGTTGGACCGGCTACCCAAGGCCTACGGGGCGGTGCAATTGAGCATGTCTTCCCGACTGAAGAGGGTTCTGGACAACGCCCAAAAGGAAGCCGAGCGGCTGAAGGATGACTACGTCAGCACCGAGCACCTGCTGGTGGCCATCGTCGATGATCACGAGAAAGGGCCGGCCACTGCAATACTGACCGGCCACGGCGTCACGAAGGACAGCATCTACCAGGTGCTCACCAGCATCCGCGGCAGCCAGCGCGTGACTGACCAGAACCCGGAGGGCAAGTACCAGGCCCTGGAGAAATACGGCCGGGACCTGACGGAGATCGCCCGCCGCGGCAAGCTCGATCCGGTGATCGGCCGCGACAAGGAGATCCGCCGCGTGATCCAGGTGCTTTCGCGGCGCACCAAGAACAACCCGGTACTCATCGGCGAGCCCGGCGTGGGCAAGACAGCCATCGTCGAAGGGCTGGCCCAGCGCATGGTGAAAGGCGATGTGCCGGAAGGGCTGAAGAACAAGCGCCTGGTGGCCCTGGACCTGGGGGCCATGGTCGCTGGCACGAAGTACCGCGGCGAGTTTGAAGAAAGGCTCAAGGCGCTGCTCCGGGAGATCACGGAGTCCGAGGGCAAGATCGTTCTGTTCATTGATGAGCTGCATACGGTGATTGGCGCCGGCGCGGCTGAGGGAGCCATGGACGCCTCCAACATGTTGAAGCCGATGCTGGCCAGGGGAGAGCTCCACTGCATCGGAGCCACCACGTTGAATGAATATCGCAAGCATATCGAGAAGGACGCGGCTCTGGAACGCCGCTTCCAGCCCGTTATGGTAGCCGAGCCAACAGTGGAGGATACCATCAGCATCCTGCGAGGTTTGAAGGAGCGGTACGAAGTGCACCACGGCGTCCGGATCAAGGACACAGCCATGGTGGCCGCCGCTGTCCTGTCCCATCGTTATATCAGCGACCGCTTTCTGCCGGACAAGGCTATCGACCTGGTGGACGAAGCGGCCAGCCGGCTGCGCATGGAGATCGACAGCGTGCCCGCCAACCTCGACGAGGTGCAGCGCCGCACTATGCAACTGGAGATCGAGCGCCAGGCCCTGAAGCGGGAGACCGACAGCACTTCAAAGGAGCGTCTGTCTCACATAGAGAAGGAACTGGCCGACCTCAAGGAGAGGGGCAATCGCCTGCGGGCGCAATGGCAGCAGGAGAAGGAAGCCATCGGCGGCATGCAGAAGATCAAGGAGCAAATCGAGCAAGCCAAGATCGAGGTGGGGCAGGCAGAGCAGGCCGGTGATCTGGAGAAAGCCGCCCGCGTCAAGTATGGCAGCCTGGTCGAGCTCGAGAAGAAGTTGAAGGACATGGAGGCCCGCCTGACCGATACGGACCAAGGCGAGAGAATGCTCAAGGAAGAGGTAGACGAGGAAGACATCGCCGAGGTACTGAGCCACTGGACGGGCATACCGGTCAGCAAGATGATGGAGGGGGAGATACAGAAACTCCTGAAGATGGAGGAGCGCATTCACCAGCGCGTGGTGGGCCATGATGAGGCCATCAACGCTGTCAGCAACGCCATCCGGCGCGCCAGGGCGGGGCTGCAGGACCCCAACCGGCCGCTGGGCAGCTTCATCTTCCTGGGGCCGACGGGCGTGGGCAAGACGGAGTTAGCCCGGGCGCTGGCCGAATTCCTCTTCGACGACGAGCAGGCCATGATACGGCTAGATATGTCCGAGTACATGGAGAAGCACACTGTTTCGCGCCTGATCGGGGCGCCGCCGGGATACGTGGGCTACGACGAGGGGGGGCAACTCACCGAGGCCGTACGTCGGCGACCCTATTCGGTCATACTCTTCGACGAGATCGAAAAGGCACACACCGATGTTTTCAACACCCTGCTGCAGATACTGGAAGACGGCCGGCTGACCGACGGCCATGGCCGAACGGTCGATTTCAAGAACACCGTGGTCATTATGACCAGCAACCTGGGCAGCCAGTGGTTCACTGAGCTTGGCCCGGACCATGAAGACGAGATACAGCAACACGTAATGGATGCACTACGGGCGCAGTTCCGGCCGGAGTTCCTCAACCGCGTTGATGAGGTGATCATCTTCCATTCGTTGAGCCGCGACCAGATCATGCAGATCGTCGATATCCAGATGAGGGGCCTGCGGCGGCGGTTGGAGGAGCGGCACATGGCCGTGGAACTGACCGATGCCGCCAAGGAGTTCCTGGTGGGCGAAGGGTTCGACCCGAATTACGGCGCCAGACCTTTGAAGAGGACCATCCAGCGTCGTATACTGGACCCGCTGGCCTTCAAGGTGCTGGACGGCACGTTCAAAGACGGAGACCGGGTCACCGTTGACGCCAAGGATGACGGGATCGCCTTCGAGAAAGCCCGCGAGGCCGAAGAGAAGCCCGCCAGGAGGGCAGCGAAGTCCGCTTCCAGCCAGCGTAATCAGCAATAGGAGACTCGGAGGAGATGGCTACGTTGCTTTCACTTTTCACCACGGCAGGTATGCCTCACCTTCACCTTGATCCTCTCCCATCAAGGGAGAGGGGGTTTCTGGATTCCCGCCTCCGCAGGAATGACAGAAGAAGGTGTCTCCTCAGGGCGAGTGTCCTGGGCGCATGCAATGCGCCCCTACAAGTTTGCGCCATCACGGTGCAGCAGAATGCTGCCGGGGTTCGGGGTGTCCCCGAAATTCTTTTCTCTATCCCCCAAGAGTGTGGGGACCAAGGGGGTTGAAAGCAAGTATGGAGACGGTTCCGGCGGGAGCAGGGGGAATAGTTGCCGATGGGCGCAACTTACCATACGAAGCGCTGGATTCCCGCTTCCGCGGGAATGACAGAAGAGGGTGTCTCCTCAGGGCGAGTTTGAAACTCGCCCCTACACGAGTCCCGCAAGAGTGTGCAGAGGGGCAAAGCCCCTTTGCTGAGGGTTTGGGGGTGCCCCCCAATTCTAAAATCTCCCCCCAAGATTGGGGGCCAGGGGGTTGAAGGAGAATCAATCATGGCTCTCGCCAAGGACAGCATATCCGCGAGGAGGATAACAAGATGGAAGTCATAGTCTATTCCACACCTACCTGACCCTACTGCGTCCACGCGAAAGAGTTTCTTTCGCAGAAGGGTGTCCAGTACATTGAGAAGGATGTCTCCAAGGACAGGGCTGCTGCCCAGGAGATGATACAGAAGACCAACCAGATGGGCGTGCCCGTGATCACGGTGGGCGACCAGTACGTCATCGGCTTCGACCGCCCCCGGCTAGAGCAGTTGCTTTCCGGCCACGGCGGCACGCAGACGGCGCAGAAACCGTCCTTTGGCCTGCAGATCGCGGATGCCAGCAAGATCGCCCAGAAGGCAGGCGTCGTGCCCGTTTTCGGGGCCTTTGTGGGCAGCGTGAAGCCTGGTTCACCGGGAGAGAAGGCAGGGCTGCAGCAGGGAGATGTCATCACCGAGATCAATCTCCGTCCTATCAGCAACGCCGACGATCTGGCGAGAGCGCTGTCGGGACTATCGCCGGGCAACCGGGTGACCATAGCCTTCCTGCGCGGCCAGCAGAAGCTGCGCACCGAGACCGTAGTCTGAATCCAGAGTCGCGCTCGCCCGATTCTCATAGGCAGCACGCCAGCGGCATGGTAGTACGGCGGCACCCCAGCAGGGGCTCGTTTCTGCACTCTCTTCAGACTGCGACCTAAGGCTTCGACTTCTCCAGCAATCTCAGCACTCTGGCCCTGATCTCATCCCTGATCCGTCTGACGTCCTCGATCGGTTTACCTTTCGGGTCTTCCATCTGCCAGTCCTCAGTCTCAACGAAGCTGGCGGGGCACACCCCCTCCACCCCACATCCCATGGTGACCACCCGGTCCGCCTGCTCCAGCATCTCCATAGTCAGTGCCTTAGGTTTGTTCCCGCTGATGTCTATCCCCACCTCGCGCATGACCTCTATCGTCTGGGGATCAACAGCGCTGGCAGGCTTCGTGCCAGCCGAGATAGCCTTGGCTTTCCCATCCGCCAGATGATTGAAGAAAGCTTCGGCCATCTGGCTGCGGCCGGCATTCCCAATGCACACAAAGAGCACCGTTCTCATCCGGCACCTCTAGTACTTCGAAACACCTATCTCCTCCATCTTACCCGTGACGACGTAGATAACCCGCTCGCAGATGTTGGTCACCCTGTCCGCGCTCCGCTCCAGGTTGTGCGCCACCCAGATCAGCCGTGTGGCCCTGGTGATGGTCTTGGGGTCTTCCGCCATGAAGGTCAGCAACTCCCGGAACACCTGGTCGTAGAGGTTGTCGACCTCGTCATCTTCGTCACAGATTCGTCTGGCTGCCTCGGCATCGCGATTGATGAAAGCATCCAGACTTCGTCTCAGCATCTCTCCCGTTTTCTGGGACATGCGCGGCAGATCGATTAGAGGCTTCAGCGGCGGTTCATTCCCGATCATAACCGCAATCTTGGCGTTGCCTTCGGCGTGATCAGCTATCCTCTCCAGGTCGATAATGATGTTCAGAACGGCGATAATGATCCTCAAATCGCTGGCCATCGGTTGCTGGGTAACAATGAGTTCAACGCACTTCTCTTCGATATCGAAGCGCTTCTGATTGATCTTGGCGTCATCGGCAATGACCTGACGCGCTAGCTCCAAGTCCCGGTTCTTCAGGGCTTCCATAGCGCGTTCGAGGGCCTTCTCTACCATGCTGCCCATGACCAGAAGTTCATCCTGAAGCTCGTGTAGATGTCGATGAAAACTCTCTCTTGGTACTGGCATTTCTACCCCCTTCTTTAGCCGAAGCGCCCGGTGATGTAGTCCTCGGTTCTCTTGTTCTGCGGTCGGCTGAACAGATCAGCAGTTTTGCTGTATTCTACCAGTTCTCCCAGGAACAGGAAGCCAGTCCAGTCGGACACCCGTCCAGCTTGCTGCAAGTTGTGAGTGACAATAACTATGGTATACTGCTCCTTCAACTCATCCATCAATTCCTCAATCCGCAGAGTGGACTGAGGGTCAAGAGCAGAGCAAGGTTCGTCCATAAGCAATACCTCTGGCTCAGTGGCCAGCGCCCGGGCAATGCACAACCTCTGCTGCTGGCCGCCGGAGAGAGCCAGGCCCGACTTGCCGAGGCAGTCCTTCACTTCATCCCACAGGGCAGCGGCCTTTAGGCTCCTCTCCACTGTATCATCGAGAGAGACCTTGTGGCTCATGCCCAGCACCTTGGGTCCGAAAGCCACGTTTTCGAAGATGGACTTGGGGAAAGGGTTGGGTTGCTGAAATACCATCCCCACCCTCTTCCTCACTTCGACTACGTCCACGCCCGATCCGTAGATGCTCCGGCCGTCCAGCAGGACTTCGCCTTCTATTCGCGTGCCGGGGATAGTGTCGTTCATCCGGTTCAGAACGCGCAAGAGTGTTGATTTGCCACAGCCTGATGGCCCGATGAAAGCCGTAATCTGCTTCTCCCTGACTTTCAGGTTCACGTTTCTCAGCGCCTGCCTCTTGGCATAGTAGAAGCTGAGCTGCCTGGTCTCTATCTTATCGTCCATGTCAGGCTCCTCCAGCCATTCTGCCACGAAAGCGCTGTGACAGCCAGGTGGTAATTGAATTGGTAACTACTATCACTATGATCAAGATCACTCCGACGGCAAATGCCCCATCAAGGTTGTTGGTCACTGTGGCCAGGTAGTAGAGATGCACTGCCAATGTCCGCCCGGATGACAAGAGAGACGTGGGCAGGGCAGTAGTGCCACCCATGGTCACGTAGAGGGCAGCGGTCTCTCCCATTGCTCGTCCGATACAGAGAATGATCCCGGTCGCTATTCCGGCAATAGCGGCGGGAAGAGTCACTCGCCATGTCGTCTGCCACTTGGTGGCTCCCAAAGCCAAGGCCGCTTCTCTATAAGAGCGAGGGACTGCTTTGATGGCCTCTTCGGACGTGCGGATGAGGGTTGGCAGCAGCAGGCAGACCAAAGTCAGCGCTCCGGAGAGAATGGAGAATTTGAAGTGCAGCGCGATGACTAGAAGCGCAAAACCAAACATGCCAAAGACGATGGATGGGACGCCGGCCAAGACCTCCGTTCCGAAGCGGATGAGCCGCGTCAGTCTGTTGTCGGGCGCGTACTCCGCCAGATAGACGGCTGCCCCCACGCCCAGCGGCACCAGGATTACCAGCGTGAGACCCATCAGGTATAGGGTGGCAACGATGACGGTGGAAATGCCCCCGGCCCCAGACGTTCCGCCCCTCGGTGGGGTGGTCAGGAAGGACCAGCCGACGTGCGGCAATCCCCGATATAGCGTGTAGCCGATGATTACCAGGAGGGCAAAAACCGTGATGGCACCGGTGGCCCAGACGCAAACCATAGCCATCTTCTGGGTGAGTCTAGCTGATGCCCTGGGCACGGCTCCCCCTCCTCATGATGGCGAGTGCGACGCCATTGATGACGATGATCAAAAGAAACAGCACGACCGACATGGCAAAAAGGGCGCTGCGGTGTACCCCTGATGCCTCAGGGGCCTCCGCGGCAATCATCCCCGCCAGAGTGCTGGCCGGGCTGAAGAGTGACGAAGGTATTCTTGGGGCCATGCCGAGGACCATGATCATGGCCATGGCTTCTCCTATGGCCCGGCCCATTCCCAGGACAACGGAGGCCACGATGCCGGAGCGGGCTGACGGTAGAAGGACCCGCCATATGGTCTGCCAGTGAGTGGCTCCCAGAGCCAGAGCGCCTTCCTTATGGCTCTTGGGTACGGCCCTGATGCTGTCCTCGCTGATGCTGACGATGGTCGGCAGAATCATCACGGCCAGAACGATGATTCCGGCGGCTACGCTGAGTCCTGGTCCTTCAATACGTCGCACCAATGGGACGACGATCACCAGGCCCACCAGCCCGTAGACCACCGAAGGAATGCCTACCAAAAGCTCCACCGCCGGCCTCAGGAACTGACGAACCCGTTGAGGAGCCACCTCCGCCAGCAGAATGGCACAGCCAATACCCAGAGGGACAGCCAGGATCAAGGCACCTAACGTGACCACTACGGAGCCCACTATCATCGGCAGGATACCGTACAGGCCACTCTCCGGACGCCAGACTTTTCCGAAGAGGAAATGCCACAGGCCAACCTCCCGAATGGCTGGCAGTGCAAACATGAAGGTGTAAACAGCGATGGCCGCCAGTACAACCAGAGTGAGAAAGGCACAAACGAGGAGCAGAGTCCTCGAACTGCGGTCAATCAAGTATCGCGCTCTCATATGCTCTCTTACTATGATGCGCCGAATAGGATGGCCCTTCAGAAGGCCATCCTATCGCGCAATTCGGGATGCTTGCCTAGATCATTTCACTGCGATGTAACCGTTGTCTTCAACAATCTGCTGTCCCTCTACGCTCTGGCAGAAGTCGATGAAGTCCTTCACCAACCCAGTGGGCTGCTCTTTGGTCAGGAAGTACAGCGGACGAACGATGGGATAGGTTCCATCCTTGGCAGTCTCTTGGGTAGCCGGCACGCCATCAATATCCAGCGCTTTGATTGAGCTGTCAAGGTAGGCTAATGACTCGAAGCCGATGGCGTTGGGGTCGCCGGCGACAGCCTGCCTTATCCCTCCGCTTGACGTCTGCTGCAAAGCCGAGCTGGTGATATTCTCACTCCCCATCACCAACTCCTGGAAGGCTGTCCTGGTACCGGATCCTGACTCTCTCACAAACACGTCTATGGCGTGATTGGGCCCGCCAACGTCCCGCCAGTTGGTGATCGCGCCGCTGAAGATGCTTACCACTTGCGCCTTGGTGAGGCCGGTGACGGGATTGCCGGGGCTGGTAATGATGCCGATCCCATCCTTGGCCAGAAGGTGTGTGACCAGTGCTGGATCACCCGTCGTCAAGTCTCTGGATGCCGCGCCGATGTCAAATGTACCCTCATTGGCGCCCTTAATACCGGCGGCAGTACCTCCGCCTGCGACGGTGATGCCTACATCGGTGTGCTTCTGTTGAAAGGCATCTGCCAGCGCCTGCGCCAGAGGCTGGACGGTAGTCGATCCCCCCACGCTGACACTGCCCGACAGTTGCTTACCGCAGCCCACCAGCACCAGAGACAAAGCCAGCACTCCCGCTAGTACCAGTATTATCCAACTTCTACTCGGTCTAATACTCATATCTCCTCCTTAACTCCTTATCCTATTATCAACGCGCCCACCAGTTCGGTTTCTGACTGATGGGTCGCGTGCTCTTCTTGGAAAGCCTCGGGGTGATGGAACAGTAGGTTCACCACCGCCTCGGCAGTCGCCAGGTTGGTGGCCAATGGGATGTTGTGAACGTCACACAACCTGACCAGGGCTGAGACGTCCGGCTCATGAGGGTGAGCCGTCAACGGGTCGCGCAGAAAGATCACTGCTTGCACCTCACCGCTGGCTACCAACGCTCCTATTTGCTGATCGCCACCCTGTGGGCCGCTCTTCATCAGTCTTACCGGCAGGCCGATCCTGCTTTGAATGAATCGGCCGGTCGTTCCGGTGGCCACCAGGTTGAGCTTGGAGAACTCGTCCCGGTGAGCCTGCACCAGATAGACCATGTCGGCCTTCTTGGCATCGTGGGCGATCAGTGCTAGTGTTGGTTTTTCCATATTTCACCTCCTTCCATACAATCTCTGAATCCTGTTTTCAATTTTAGCGGGCAATGTTTAAGGCATGATTAAGGCTCTGTTAAGAGGAGGTTAAATGTGGAGGTGTTGACTGGCACTTCTGAGCCGCTTCCAACCCCCTAGCCCCCACTCTTGGGAGATGGTAAGGAGTTGGGGGACACCCCCAAACCCCCGGCAGGGACGAGTCCCTGCACCCTCCAAGACGACAGACGGCAGGAGGTTTCCTGCACCCCCCTGAGATGGCATCCAGGCTCTGACCTTCACGCCAGTCCGCGAGTTGGCAGAAAATAACCTGCCGAAGGTACTATCGCGACGGGGTTACCGGGGAAGAGGCATTGCAGTGCAGCTTGTCAACACCTGCACTGCCGTGGCACGGAAGGGCGTAGGCTAGGAAGGTCCCGGCCAGCAATCAGAGCAGTCGTTCGAATACGAGAGCCAGCAATGCACCGAGGGCGAAGCAGACGGGGAAGGTAAGCAGCCAAGCGGCGACGATGTTGCCGCCCACTCCCCAGCGCACCGCCGACAGGCGGCGGGTGGCCCCTACTCCCATGATCGCTGTGTTGATGGTATGAGTGGTGCTCAGTGGTACGCCCATGGCTGTGGCTATCTGGATGGCCGAAGCTGCAGCAGTCTCTGCGGCAAAGCCATGCACCGGTTCCAGCTTGGTCAGGCCGAATCCCATCGTTCTCATCACACGCCAACCGCCGATAGCTGTGCCCAGAGCCATTACTCCGCCGCAGAGGAGTATCACCCACAAGGGAATGGAGAAGTGGGAAGATGCGGTCGCTCCATGTTGCCGGGCGTATTCCAGTACCAAGGCGAGGGTGAAGACCCCCATGAACTTCTGGCCGTCGTTGCTGCCGTGACTAAAGGCCATAAAACCAGCGGACAGTATCTGCAGTCGGCCAAAGATCGACCGCACCATTGTTGGTTTGGCACGGCGCAAGATCCAATAGAGCGCTGTCATGATGGTCATGGCCAGGAAGAAACCCAACAGTGTCGAGAAAGCCAGACCTATGAATACCTTCTGCCAGCCCGACCATTCCATGGCGTGGACCCCGGCTGTGACTAGTCCTGCACCTGCCAGACCCGCGACCAAGCCGTGAGAAATGCTGATAGGCAGCCCCCTCAGCGTAGCTGCAGCGCCCCATATCGCTACGCTGAGCACAGCAGCGCCGACAACCGGCAGACCCACAGTCTCCGGTCTGACAATCCCCCTGCCGATGGTCGCAGCCACCGCAGTCCCTGTGACCACTGCTCCCAGAAGGTTCAAGGCAGAGGCCATTAGAAGGGCGTGAGCAGGAGCCAGAACTCTGGTGGAGATTACGGTGGCAATAGCGTTTGGGGCGTCGTTCCAGCCATTGACGAATTCGGCTAACAGCACAAATATGAGAACCAGGACGAGTTGCCAGCTCGGATCAGGCAAGTTCAAGAACTACCCCTTTCAGTCCCTCACCTATTCTGTGGAACTGCCGTCTTTCGCACCCGCTCTATTGTATGCGCTCCGGCATTAGCTGGTAAAGTTGAAGAGCAGACCGTTCCGGCTACTCAGTTTGACGGCTGATAGGGCGGAGTCTAGAATGAGAACGGCTGCAAGCGGAATAAGTGTCCAGCACAGGAATATGGAAATCGTTTTCACCTTGCCCAGACTCCCAGGAGCAACCCGTCGTACAGATGCCATGGTCGCTGTTCACGGTTGCGGAAAGGCTACCGGCTTGGACTCGGCTGCATCATATCCTCTCTCGTTTTTCCACGGAAGGAAGGCACACCTTGTTTAAGTTCTCTCTCATGCCCAAGGAGAAGCGATTCGAGGTTCTCTTTCAGCAGAGCGCTCACAATGCGGTCAAGATAGCTCACCAGTTGAAAGACATGGTTTGTACTTGGGAGGACGTTGAAGAGAGGTTGAGCATCATAACCGATTTGGAGCACGAGGGGGACGCAGCCACACACCAGATCATGGCCCAACTGCACCGCAGCTTCATCACGCCGTTTGACCGGGAGGACATTGCCCTGCTGGCCCATTCGCTGGACGAAGTGACCGACTTTATCCACTCTGCGGCTGACATGATGATTCTCTACAAGGTGGGCCAACCCAGCAGCAGGGCCAAGGAACTGGCGGACATCATTGTGCAGTCAGCGACTGAGGTGGAGAAGGCGGTATCGGAGATACATTCACATATCAAGAAAGAAGAGCTATTGAAGCGATGCATGGAAATCAATCGTCTGGAGAATGATGGTGACAGCGTCTATCGTGCGGCGGTGGCCGAGCTGTTCTCCGATTCAACAGAGAGCGCCTATCTCATCAAATGGCGTGAGATCTACGAGCACATGGAGAACGCCATCGACAGTTGTGAAGATATAGCCAATGTCCTGGAGGGTGTCGCTCTCAAGTACGCCTGAACCCAGGGCCAAGCTTTGTTGATCAGACGAGGAGGCAATGACCATGGAATCAGAAGCGACTTTTCAGAAGGGTCTGCGGGAGATCGAGAACGACGTTGTGGCTATGGGTGGCTCGGTGGAGAAGGCGATAGAGCGCGCTGTTGAGGCGTTGAAGAAGCGGGACCTGGCACTGGCGCACCGGGTAATGGCCGATGATGCCAAGATCAACCAGCAGCGGTTCAATATTGAAGACAGGTGCATACGGCTTGTCGCCGCGCACCACCCCACGGTGAGCGAACTCCAGGTCGTCGCTGCTGTCTTCAACATCATAGTGGATCTGGAACGGACAGGAGACTACGCTGACGGCATCGCCAAGATCGCCATCATGATTGGCGATGAGCCGCCGCTGAAACCGCTCATTGACATCCCGCGAATGGCGGAACTCGCCATTGAGATGACGCATGGAAGCCTCCAGGCATTTGTGGCCCGCGATGCCGAAAAAGCGAAGAAGGTCGTCAGCCTCGATAATGTGGCGGACGGCCTTTATGACCAGGTCTTCCGCGAGCTCATCACCTTCATGATGGTCGACCCGAAGACCATTGACCGCGCCACTCGCCTCATATGGGTAGCTCACAACCTTGAGCGTGCTGCTGATCGATCTACCAACATCTGCGAGCGGGTGGTGTTCCTGGTCACGGGCAAGATGGAGGAAATCGGGGCTTCAAAGTACTAGGCTGATGATCAGAGAGAAGGCAAAGGCAAGCCGAAGCTGAAGGTGGCCCCCCTCCCTTCCACACTCTCCACCCAAATCTTGCCGCCGTGGGCTTCGACCACATGTTTGGCGATAGCCAGTCCCAGACCAGTGCCACCGCCAGCGCGAGCCCGGTCTGCCTTGTAGAAGCGCTCAAACACGCGGGGCAGATCGTCTGCAGAAATGCCAACACCGGTGTCGGACACCGAAACGACGAGCATGTCACCATCTGCCTTGGCCGCGATATTCACAGTTCCGCCTGGCGGCGTGAACTTGATGGCATTGTGCATGAGGTTGACCAGAACCTGTTCTATCCTGGCCTCGTCGGCTGAAACCGAAGGCAGGCCGGAGGCGATATCCAGCCTCACCTGCAGTCCAGCACGATCGGCTTGGGCCTGCAACCTCTTCACCACCCGGGCCGCGACATCGCCTATGTTCACCGGGCTTTGTTTAAGAGGAGCCTCGCCGCTTTCGATGCGGGAGAGCTCTCCCATCTCCTGGACCATCTGCGCCAGTCTATCTACCTCGACGTTCATTTTGCTCACGAAGTCCCTGGCGACAGAAGGCTGATCGATGGCACCTTCGTTCAGGGTCTCCGTCAGGGCTTTCAGAGAGGTGACGGGCGTACGTAGTTCATGCGAGAGGTTGGCTATAAAGTCCCGGCGCACCGTCTCCAGTCTCCGCAGCTCGGTGAGGTCCTGGACCAGCACCAAGCAGCCACTATTCTCTTGAAAGGGGGTTGCGATGACGCCCAGCAGTTGCTTCTTGGACCGGACCTCGACCAGCCCTGTCTGTGGTTCCCTTTTCTCCAGACAGAGCTGCAGCAGCGCATCAATCTCATAGTCACGCACGACCTCAATGAAGTGCCGCCCTACAGCGGTGTCTCTGGGCACTTGCAGCACTTTCTCAGCAGCCTTGTTAGTCATGGTAACTCTGGCCTCACTATCAACAACAAGGATGGCGTCACCCATGCTCGCCAGAACGATCGCCATCCTGTCGCGCTCGGCGGTGACCAGAGCCATCGCCTCCTTCAACTTGGCGGCCATCCGATTGAAGGCTCTGGCCAGATCGCCCACCTCGTCCCTCGATGTGGCCAATATATCTTGAGTGAGATTGCCCTCAGCCATGTCCTTGGACGCGCTGGTGAGCTTCTTTACCGGGTCGACTGTGATTCTGGTTACTTGAAACGCCAGAAGGATGCCGAGGACGGCTGCCATCAGAGCCCCCAAAGCTATGACTAGATTTATGTGGCCCATCGCGGCGTTTATCGTGGTCAAGGGAAGTGACACCCTGGCCACCCCCACATCAGCACCATTCAGGCTCACGGCGGCAGCGACGTACATCATGTCATAGCCCAGGGTCTGGCTACGCCTGATGTCGCTGCCTGTCCCCGCCGTCAGAGCTTGCCTCACCTCCGGCCTGTCACTGTGGTTGTCCATAGTCGCCGGGTCTTCCTCTGAATCGCCCAGCACGGTCCCATCTCTGCCAATGATGGTGACTCTGGCATTGATCTGTTTTCCCAGTCTCTTTGCCAGAGTATCAAGGTTGTCCGTCGCTCCGCCAGCAAAATAGAGCTCGCTGGCATCGCCGATCAGTTGCGCCTGATCCGTGAGCTGCGTCTTCAGGTTGCTCACGTAGTTATCTCTGAAGAAATGAGACAGATACGCGCTCAGTCCGCCGACGCAGACGATAAGAAGCGCCGCAAAGGCTACCGCAATCCGCCATCTGATGCTGCGAAACATCGCTACGCCTCAAACTTGTAGCCGACACCCCTCACCGTCAGAAGGTGTCTGGGGTGCGCCGGATCGGCTTCGATCTTGCGTCTCAACCAACTAACGTGGACATCCACGGTGCGGGTATCGCCGGCGTAATCATAGCCCCAGACCTTCTCCAGCAGATGATCCCGGCTAAAGACCTGTCCTTTGTTTCTGGCCAGAAAGTCCAGAAGGGCAAACTCCATGCGGCTCAACTCTACAGCCACGCCACCACGAGAGACCTTATGCCGAGCGGTGTCAATCTCGAAGTCATCGATCTTGAAGCACGATGAGGATGTACCAGAAGCAGAGATCGCTTCCTTCTTCATCATTTCGGTTCGGCGCAGCATGGCCCGGACACGAGCCATCAGTTCTCTCATACTGAACGGCTTGGTCACGTAGTCATCAGCGCCGACTTCCAGGCCGACCACCCTGTCGGTCTCCTCAATCTTGGCAGTGAGCATCAGAATAGGTAAAGTCATCTCTCTGCGCAGGATGCGGCAGACCTCGTATCCATCGATCTTGGGGAGCATGACATCGAGGATGACCAGATCGGGCTTGCTGCTCCGGGCTGTCTCCAGCCCTTCGGCACCGTCGGAAGCCGTGAGTACGTCGTACCCCTCCTTGGTGAGATTGTACTGGAGTACTTCAAGCAGGGTCCGGTCGTCTTCTACCACCAGGACTTTGCTGCCAACCATTTCTCGTCTTCCCGTACTGGCCCGGAACCAGGTGGCCTACGTCTCAGGCGCAAGCGGGACACCAAACGTCTCAGAGGCCCCTTCCCCGGCCCGTCCTCGTGCTATTCTAGCGCTTTCCCAACCGTATTGTCTCGGCACCTGTTGCTTCTCAGACATGTTTGGTATCACTACTATACTGACTCCTCGCGACACACTTTATAGTTGGCGTCATCCGGCATGATCTCGCCCTTGCACCTCTGGTAGCGCTGTTTTCCCTTCTCCCAAAGTGCTTTATCCTTGTCGGACGAGAGTATCAATGGCGGCACCTCGGTCGGCTTGCCCTGGTCATCCACGGCCACCATGATGAAGTAGGCAGTCAGAGCATGCACCTTCTGCTCCTTGGGAATGTTCTCTGCCCACACCTCCACCAGCACATCCATGGACGTTCGCCCGACAAAGGTGAGGCGGGCATCAACAGTAACCAGATCGTAGACCTTGATCGGCAGGTAGAAGTTTATCCCTTCCACTCGTGCCGTAACCGAGTCCCGGTGCGAGTGCCTCACGGCGATTACTCCGGCCGCCGTATCCATCATCTTCATGATCTCGCCACCGTGGGCGAATCCGGCCCGCCCCGCGAGGTCCGGCCAGATCATCTGGGACATGCTGATTGCCGAGTGTTCAACCTTCCTGCCTTCCATTTCCGATTCCTCCTCAACCTGTTCTCAAGCCTTGGATCTGCCTAACAGCAATCTCATCGACCTCTCGTGGGCCGACGGTTCAGTCAAACCGATTTGCTCTTCGCGCTCTTCAGGTATCGTTACGGAAGTTGGCGCAGTGCGGCGACCGCCGCATGATACCCACACATACCATGGACTCCGGCACCAGGTGGAGTGGATGACGAACACACGAATACCCCCCGGACCGGAGTCGCATACGGACTGCCGCCCAGACTAGTTCGCAGGAGTCTCCTGAGGTTCTGGACGCCGCCGGCGATGTCACCGCCGACACAGTTGGCATTGAGCCGCTCCAGTTCAGCGGGCGGCATCTTGTGAGTCTTGATAATGCGATCTCGAAACCCTGGGGCAAAACGCTCAACCTGGGCCTCAATGTCTGCTGTCATATCAACGGTTGATCCGTTCGGTACGTGGCAATAGGCTCCCGCCATGTGCTTGCCCTCTGGCGCACGAGTCGGGTCAAAAAGGCTCTGCTGTGTGAGCAGAACAAACGGTCTCTCCGGATGCTTGTCCCACCAGATGGCAGCCTCAGCTTTGGCGATTTCCTCCAGCGTGCCGCCCAGATGAACGGTGGCGGCCCGCCGACACGCTTCGGCCCGCCAGGGAATAGGTCCATCGAGCGCCCACTCAACCTTGAAGGCTCCGGGGCCATAACGATACCCCTTGAGCTTCTGCCGATATCTATCGGGGAAACCCCGGACCATGTGCAGCAGTTGTCGCGGGGTAACGTCCAGCAGAACAACGCGCGCTTTCGGCAGGCTCTCGACTGAGTCAATGGCAACTCCGGTCACAATCTCGCCTTTGAGGGTTTGGAGATAAGCAGCCAGCGCCTCAGCGATCCTCTGTGATCCGCCCTTCGCAATAGGCCAGCCAACAGCGTGGGCCGTGACGCACATGACCAGCCCGATGGCGGCACTGCCCGGCCTGTCCAGCGGCATGATGGAGTGGGCTCCCAGGCCGGCAAATAGCGCCCTGGCACGCGGCCCAGCAAACGCCGTCTCCGCCAGACCGGATGCGGAACGGATGGCTTGAAGGCCAAAACGAGAGAACACCAGGGGATGCCTGGGGAAGCTCAAGGGACGCAGCACATCGCCGGCCAGATCGTCCCAGTGCGCCACGATTGGGCCAACCAGCTTCTTGTATGATCTCGCATCTCTTTCCAGGTTCTGCGCCGTTGCCTCCACCGACCGCTCCAACAGAACTGCCGTCCCATCGTCTAGCGGGTGCGCCAAGGGTGCCGGGGAGTGAATCCACTCCAGGCCGTGTTCGGCGAGGGGTAGCGTCCGCAGGAATGGCGAAGCTGCGGTGAGCGGATGCACCGCAGAGAAGACGTCGTGCTGAAACCCCGGCAGGGTCAGTTCTGCCGTGTAAGTGCCTCCGCCAACCGCCGCTCTGGACTCGAAGATGGCGACCGAGAGCCCCGCCTGGGCCAGCTTCACGGCGGCGGCCAGGCCGTTCGGGCCGGAGCCGACGACCACCGCATCGTATGATCGAGAGTCCTCCATCGCAGACGGAGTCATTTCTTGAATATCCGGACCACCCCGCGGAATGGCCATATCAGCAGATAACCCAGTGTCCATAGCTGAGCATTGTGCCTGATGTTGCCGACCTGCGACCACTGCAGGTTTGGCGCGATTAACCTCTTCTTCATGGTCACAGAACCCTTGACATCAAGGTGCTTTGCCAGAGACTCGAGAACGTGCATCCACGTCTGCTCCTGGAACTTGGACCCGTGGAGGCGGAAGGCGATTTCGTAGATGGGGTCGTTGGCACGGGCCAGGCCTTGGATTTGGCAGACCGTATCGCTGGACTCCTTGAAGACTCGGAATGTTACCCAACCGGACTCCGGATGTCCTTGTGGAGTCATGAACGTGAAAGAGACATCGTCGGCATAGCTCACGAGCACACCGGTGAGAATAGGCACTCCCAGGACAGACGACCGGATCAGTACGGTCTCGCCGGCCTTTATGCCGGCGGGCGATGGATAGAAGTTGTTCTGCGGCGGCTGGAACCGGACGAAGTTCTCCTTCGCGGTGGCCGCGATCTCGGCGGGCGTTCTTTGAGAATCAGGGAAGCGCAATTCATAGGTCTTCTCCCACATGTGGCCGAATCCCCTGATGGGCCCCACGGGGTGACGGCCTTCCACGTTAACACTGCTCACCAACCCCGTCACCTTGGTGACGCGCAGCTTGTCCACTGGCTTGGCCCAATGCAAGGCACCACCCCGTTTCACCTCAGCCGGAGACTCCGAAGCAACCTCGAATCTCCAGGGGCTGCCAGTGCCAGGAGTCTCTGAGGATATCCCCTTTGCGGAGAGAGCCGCCGATCGCGTGTCGTGGGTGCACATGACCTCCCCCAGCCCGGTCAACCGGAACACGTCTCTGAGCTCACTTCTTAGCCCAGCGGCCGCAAGCCCCATTTGGCGACCCTGGCACGAGACATAGAGCTTCACCAGTACGCTGGCGCCGCCGCTGTCCATGCCGGAGACACCGGCGAAATCCAGGATAATCGATCGGGTCCCCTTGTTGCCAGCGTGCTCGAGAGCTTCCATCATGGCAGTTTCAGCAGCCGCTGTGATAACTCCCTCTAGAGCAATGACTGCCACCGATTCGCTGACCTGCAGAACATCTAGGCTGAGACTGACTTGGCTCATGGTTCTCCCTCCCTCCGAGAAAGGATGGCCCACTTGAACAGTAGTTCGTATCGAGGTGGTAATTCCCGGGTCAGACGAGATGTCACCCCTCACTTGAGCGCATGAGCAGTAGGTACAGCATCGTTGGGACGGTCGCTGTATGCCACAGAGTATATCACAACGTGACAGTCACTCAGCGTATGGGAGTTGCCACGCCCCCACTGGATGGATGGGACACGTGTGAGGCTGCACGATCTGAACATATTGAGAATCTCCCCGATGGCTCACCGAGTCGTTCGCCAAACAGGCACCCCGGAACGGCATACTACGTCACAACTGGCGAAGGATGATCTTGCAGCGGATGAGTTCTCAGAACCAACGAGTAGAGGTAAGGATAGTTCGACCGCAGGTGCTGGACATAGTCTAGCCGCTCAGCAGCCAGGGCTCCGAAGGCTCTCCCGATGTCTGCCCCGATGTGCGCCTCATCACTTCTCGGGAGATTCTGCAATTGGCGTCTGGCCTCCAGTTCCTCGGCAAAGACATAGCCGCAGTTGGTACAGTGCCATTTGACCGATGACTTCTTCCTGAAGGCCTCTCCGCAGCCAACATTGGCCGCCAGTCTCCTGTATCTGGACTCGTGGGACCTCCCCACCTTGGCGATCTGCTCAAACGAACGGGCGATCTCCGGGAAACCTTCCTCCTTCGCGGTCATCGCGAAATCAGCATAGAGAGTGGTCCATTCTATGTTCTCTCCGGCCGCCGCCCCTTCCAGGCTAGGGGACAGTGTGCCATGACAGGGCAGGTCACGAATCACACGGCTGCCCGGCCAAGAAGAGGTGCATCAATCCTCTTTCCTGACTGCTATTCTCATGCCGGCTGCAAGAGCGACGATGGCGTAGCCCACCATCACCGCCATGCCTTTGGCAAAAGTCGGGGTGAACTGTCGGACGACATCCTCATGCCGCCCTCCGCCAAGACCACCTGATCCGCCTAACACACTAGTGATCAGGTTGGCGGAGTAGGTCACAATGTACCATGGTTCATGGTTCAGTTGCGTCAGGATCATGGCTATGATCGGCAGTACCATCAAGAGGACCAGCAGACCGACAATGGTGGCAGACATGGAACGCTTCAGAACGCTGCTGACGAAGAATACGATGCTGACCGCGGCGGTGGAGTAGATCAAGGCCGCGGCAAAGGATTTCCCTAGCTCTGCCGGTATGTTCCCCCAGCCAAAGAGCTGTCCTGTCTGCAGTGTCAGCACCAGGTAGTAGAGTGACACCACTAGGAAGGTTGCCGCCAATGCCCCTATGTACTTCCCGGCAAAGATCGAGGACCGCTTCTGCGGCGTGGGGAACAGCAGCAGGCTGGTCTTCTTCTCAAACTCGCCACATACGGCATCTCCGGCGAACATGGCCGCCGATATCAATATGAGGACGTTCATCAAGGTTAGGGATGTGTTGGCGAAGTCGTTGGCGGCCGCTGGGTGCTGCTTATAGTAGTAGATGTAGAAAAGGAGGGGTAGAACAATCGCCAGCCCAGCCACAATGAAGAGCCTCCGACGCTTCAGGTGTTTCAGTAGCTCAAACCGGAACGATAGCCATGTCTCAGAGACACCGGCCCCAATGCTCTGTGCGCTTGTTGCCATCTAGTTAACCCCCTTCTCGTCACTCATGACGGAGACATAGTAGTCTTCCAGTCCGACGCCTTCACCGGCAAAGGACACGACGTCAAGGTTCAGAGAGACGAGTGATTTCAGTATTTGAACGCTTGACTCCGGCTTTCCGTCGTAGTGCAGTCGAGCCGTGCTATTCTTCACGTCTACGCTTTTTATTAGATCGATGGATCTCAGCCGCTCGGTGTCCTGCGGAGACAGTGGCCTGAGGAACCTCACGGCTACCACCCCGTGGTCCATTCTCTGACCGATACCCTCTATGGAATCCGATGAGACCACTTTTCCCTTATCCAGGAAGATCACCGAATCGCATATCTCAGCGACCTCACTCAGGAGGTGGGAACTCAGGAAGACGGTCATACCTTCACTGCGGAACTGCCGTAGCAGCTCCCTTACCTCCATGATCCCTTTCGGGTCCAAACCGAGGACCGGCTCGTCGAGGATCAAGATGTCCGGTTTGTGCAGGATGGCTTTGGCGATGGCGAGCCTGCGCAGCATGCCGGTGCTGAAGGCCCCTGCCTTCTTGTCCTCCCAGTCTGGCAGTCTGACCAGTTCCAGAGTCTCCTTGATTCTGCGGTCTACCAAGTCGCGGCGCATACCATAGACCCGGCCGAAGTAGGTCAGCATCTCGTGAGGGGTCAGGTAGTCATATACTCCGGGTACTTCGATCAGTGCCCCAATAGTGCGAAGGGCGTCCCTTGGGCTTGCGGCGACGTCTATGCCATTCACGTAGGCATGTCCCGCGGTGGGCCTGATCAGGCCGGTCAGTATCTTGATAGTGGTGGTCTTTCCGGCGCCGTTGGGGCCGACGTATCCGACCACCTCACCCTTCTTTATTTGTAGAGAGACCCCGTCCAGGGCTTTGAAGGTCTTGCCGTATGTCTTGGCCAGGTTCTCCGTTCGAATTGCATATTCCACTACTTCACCTCTTTCTCAGAATTGAGCCGTTTTCTCTAGACTGTCTCATAACCCTCATCAACTGTGCAACCTGGGACATAGTTTACACTTTGAACCTGGCACATCGTTTACACTTTTCGTTGGTGTTTCTTGCGGGGTACACCTTTCCTGTTAGTTCGTTCAGGA
>Ga0315280_10001424_pt1 | contig 41276 bp, 33 predicted proteins | sample YL17G06_40_MG_FD_203697 | JGI IMG/M metagenome (GOLD analysis project Ga0315280, IMG submission 203697) | Sediment microbial communities from Yellowstone Lake, YNP, Wyoming, USA - YL17G06_40 | ecosystem: Environmental > Aquatic > Freshwater > Lake > Sediment | place: USA: Wyoming | collected...
ACCGTCTCCAGGCGGACCTGGATACCCTGCAAGAAGTCACCGTCCAGGCGACGGGCCAGCCCTTTGTGATCCGCACCCAAACGCGGGGCGCCGCCGGCCAGGCGCTTCAGGCCGTGGGCGTGGCTCTGGGTCCCGTGGTCCGAGTCGTTCCGGAGCAGACGCCATGAACACCAAAGACCAACCGCTTCATGGGATCAGATGTAGTGCCAAGAGCCTCCACCGAATGCGCAACTCCTGTTCGCACAAGGAATTGCAGTTTCATGGTGTCGAAGATGGGTAATAGTAAGGTCCTTTCTGGAATGGTCAAGTTGAAACGAGAAAAAAAGGGGACTGCACGTGCTGATACAGCCGGATGTCTCGTGACGGAGGCAGGACTCTTCGGCGGGATGCAATGGTGTGCCGCTTGCTGATCGAGAGGCTCGGTGTTGCAGAACCTCTCATGTAGACCGGTCTTACCAGCTTCGGCGATCAGACGCGCGCCAAAGTGCGCGCCAGACATGTACGTCTGGCCTTCGGTTGACCTTCGGCTGATCTACGCCTGATCTCATAAGTCATTATTTGACAATCGTTAATCCTTTTGCCACAAGGACTTACAAAACACCCGGACGGACTGAGGATCCGTGTGGCGACGATGCCCGGTGAGGTCCTGAATACCCGCTCTCTCAAAATCCGAGCAGGTCCCGGATCAGGCCGCCTTCGCAGGGGCAGAAGGCCCGGATGTTCGGTTCGCGCGTGCCGGGGGGGACCTCGCAGCCTGGCTGCAGAATGAACCGTCGGCCACCCATCTCAATATTTCGGCGGGCGGCGTCGGCCACTTCTTGGGGCGTCCCCTGCAGTAGGACCGCCGAGGGGTCGAAGTTGCCGGCCAGGGTAATATCGGGTCCGACGACTGCTCTGGCCTGATCCAGGGGGACCATCCAATCGACGTCGATGATGTCACAGCCCGTCTGAGCCATGAATTGAATACTGTTGGCGATGTCGCCACAGACATGGAGCTTGACGGTGGCCCCGGCCGCGTGGATCGCCTCGAAGAGCCGTTTCTCGAACGGCTCGACGAACTGGCGGTACATGGGCGGACTGATCAGACTGGCGACGGAATCACCGACGCCGACCATGTCCGCGCCGGCCGCCACTTGGGCCCGGGCGAAGCGGATCTGGTTGTCGATGATGACCTCCGCGGCTTGGATGTACATCTGCGGATTGTCAATCAGGTCCAGGAACATGCTCTCGACGCCGCGCAGGTCCGCGTAGACGGCCAGAGGCCCTTCCACCCAGCCGAGCACACTATGCGTCCGGCCGACGGCCTTGGCCATCTTCCGGACGCTCTCCACCCGCTGCTTCGGCCGCTCCGCATGTTCGAGATCAAACGGCCTGACGCGGGAGACATCGGGCGGTGATTGGATCAGTACCCTATAGGGTCTGCCCACGCCTTGCTCGGGATAATCGAACTCCATCCCGTAGGCGGAAGCCTCGCGCCAAGGGTCGCTGATGGCGCTGACCTGGTCGAGGTTGAAGGCCCTGGTGACAGCCAACTGCGCCTGGGCGAGCACCTCGCCATCGAGATAGTAGTCGCGGTAGGTGCGGCCGATGAAGCCGGCCGCCCAAGACATGAAGATCGGTGTGACAGCGGGCCGGTCGCAGGCCGCGCCGCGGAGGATCGCATGAATTCGTTGTTTCGGCGTCATAGGTGAAGTGTAAGGTTTCAAGCTGGGAGTTTCAAGCGGGAAGGATGTCATTGCGAGCGAAGCGAAGCAATCTCCCACCCCCGGGACTGAGATTGCTTCGTCGCTGCGCTCCTCGCAATGACATTCTTCGCATCTCAAACTTCGCACTTCCAACTTGACACTTGTTAATTATCGGACGGTCGGCGTGACGGTTTTTCGTGGGAAGTCAGAGAAAATCGTTTGGCGACGGGCCGGGGCTTCTGGTAGAATCGCTGGCCACAGAGAAACTGGAGGCTGAGCCGTGTCGAGGTGCAGAGTCGTGGCCAGGCTAAAAAAGACACTTCAGAGGTTGTCGGGGGACAGATCCTTGGGAGCGCGCTGCGCGCGGGAGGTGCCGCAATGTTGAAAGTGGGAATTGCCGGTTTCGGGTTCATGGGGCGGATGCACTTTCGGAACTGGAAGAAGATCCCCGAGGTGAAGATCGTCGCGGTTTGCGACGCGAATCCGAACATCGAGGAGGACACGAAGAAGGCGGTAGGCAACATCAAGGGCGCCGAAGGCGAGATGGATCTGACGGGCATCGGGCTGTTCCGGGACTTGGAGGAGATGATCGCCAAGGCCAAGCCGGACGCTATTTCCCTGACGCTGCCCACCTATCTGCACGCGGAGTCTTCGGAGAAAGCTCTGTCCCAGGGGGTCCACGTGCTGTGCGAGAAGCCGATGGCCCTGACGGTGACCGATTGCGACCGGATGATCCAGGCGGCCCGCAAGAGTGGCAAAGTCCTCCAGATCGGACATTGCGTACGGTTCTGGCCGGAATATGCCAAGGCCAAGGAGATCGTCGACAGCGGCAAATACGGCCGGGTCATGGCCGCCATGTTCCAGCGGCTCGGGGCGGCGCCCGGCTGGAGCGTGGACAACTGGTTCCTCGATGAGAAACGCAGCGGCGGCGTTGCGCTCGACCTGCACATTCACGACACGGATTACGTGCAATACCTTTTCGGTATGCCCAAAGCCGTTTGCAGCCACGGGGCCAAGACGTCGAGCGGACAGTTGATTCACATCGTCACCACGTACGACTGCGGCGAGGATCGCCTGATCATTGCCGAGGGCGGATGGGGCATGACGACCGGCTTCGGCTTCGAGATGAGCTTCAACCTGGTCCTGGAGAAGGCCACGATCACCTACGACCTGACGCGCAAGCCGATGTTCCGCGTCTGTCCCGCCGGGGGCGAGGAGTTCACGCCGGAAGTGCCGAGCGGCGACGGGTATCTGCGCGAGATCGAGCACTTCGTCAAGCTCGTGCGGGGCCAGCCGGTCGAGGAGATTCTCACGCTGGAGCAATCGCGCAACTCGGTGCGCGTGGTGGAAGCCGAGAGAAAGTCCGTCAATCGCAAAGAGAAGATCATGATCCGGTAAGGAAAGCATTCTGTAAGAGATGGGAGACAGCAGCTATGAGATGCAGGAATTGGCCCGTGGGGGTTTGCAGTTGGTCGCTGCGGACGGACGTGCAGGGTGTCGCCAAGGCGATGAAGGAACTGGGTCTGCGGCACGTGCACCTGGGGATTCGGCCGGCCGTCGAGGATAGCAGCGGCAAATACCTCGAGACGATCATGGCGCAGAAATGGACGATCACGAGCACGATGATTGACTTTCCGCAGGAGGACTACTCGACGCTGGAGAGCATCAAAGTCACTGGCGGCGTCGTCCCCGATGCCCACTGGCAGCAAAACCACAATCTGTTCATGGGCGCGGTGATCGCGACAGCCAAGCTGGGCGTGAAGTATCTCTCGATGCACGCCGGCTTCATTGACGAGAGCAACAAGGCCTATGTCGAGAAGATCTACAGCCGTATCCGGGACTTGGCGAACATCGCGGCCGACAACGGCGTGATCCTGCTCCTGGAGACCGGCCAGGAAAGCGCCAAGGATTTGCGGCACTTCCTGGAGACGCTGGACCACCAGTCCGTGGGCGTCAATTTCGACCCGGCCAACATGATCCTCTACGATAAGGGCGATCCGATCGAGGCCGTGCGCGTCCTGTCGCCCTGGATTCGCCATCTGCACGTCAAGGACGCGACGCGCACGAAGCAGCCAGGCACCTGGGGCGCGGAAGTCCCCTGGGGCGACGGTCAGGTCGGCGTCAAACGATTCCTTGAGGTCCTGGACGAGGTCAGCTTCGAAGGGGCCATGGCCATCGAGCGGGAAGCGGGTGACAATCGCCTCGGGGACATCAAGCTGGCCGTCGAGTGGCTGACCGCCGCCTGCAAATAGCGCATCCCTGGGTAAGTTAAGGAGACAGGTATGATTTTCGGAATGCCCTCGGGCTTGTACCTCAAGCTCAGTGCCCTGATGTTTCTGGAGTTCGCGATCTGGGGCGCGTGGTACCCGGTGCTCGCGGCCCGACTCCTGGGGCCGCTGAAGTTCAGCGGCAAGCAGACGGGCTGGATCTACGCGACCATCCCGCTGGGCTCGATCTTCATGCCGCTGGTGTTTGGCCAGCTTGCCGACCAATGGTTCAATGCGGAGCTCATTATCGCGGGGGCACAACTGGTCGGGACTCTCCTTCTGTTCGTTGCTGCCTGGAAGAGGCAGTTCAGCTCCCTGTTTGTGGTCATGTTGCTGTACGCCCTGTGCTATGCGGGCACGATCCCCCTGGTCAACTCGGTGATGTTCTATCACCTGGGGCTCAACAAGGTTGATGTGGCAAAATCCGCCTATATCTTCATGTGGGCTCCCATCGCCTGGGCGCTCGTCGGCTATTTCCTCACCGGCTGGCGGTGGGTCTTCAAGACGGGCCAGGAAGGGCGGGATTGCCTCGTCATGGCAGGGGTGTTTTCTGTCATCATGGCGGTCGTCAGTTCGTTCATGCCGGAGACGCCGCCCGCCAAGGCGGCCGGAACGCCGATGGTCACGGCGCTTTCTATGCTGGGACGACCGGACTTTCTCGTGTTTATCATCATCTCCATCGCTGCCGCCGGAATGATGCAGTTCTATTTTCTGGGCACGGCCCAGTTCATGCAGGACAACGGCATTGCTGCCAACAATGTTCCCGCCTCGATGGCGGTGGCGCAGGCCATGCAGGCGGGTGCGACCCTCGTTCTTCTTTCTCCGCTGGTCAGCCACGTGGGCTTCAAATGGACGCTGACGATCGGCACCGTCGCGTGGTTGATCCTGTACGCCATCTATGTGGCTCCGCGACCGGCCTGGATGATTGTCGTGTCGCAAGGCTTCCATGGCTTGGCGTACGTGTTCTTCATCATCGCCGGCCAGATGTTTGCCGGCGCGGTGGCGCCGAAAGGCGCAGAAGCCTCCACGCAGGCCCTGGCGGTCACGGCCCAGAGCGGCGTCGGCCTGTTTCTCGGGACGCAACTTGCCGGCATCGTGATGGACCGATACCGCGTGGAAGGGAAATTCCAGTGGCGTCAGCTCTTCCTGGTGCCCGGCGTGATCATGCTGGTCTGCGTGCTGGCCCTGATCCTGTTCTTCCGAGCCGTCGTCTGACGGCCGGTCCTGGCTCAGGCCAAAGGCCCTGGGGAAGACAGACGCGCAGAAGAATGATACGGATTGGGGCTAACTCCTGCCCTCCGTGTGAAGGATCTGGGCTGCGAAGGAGAGAGACCTCTCGTTCGGTAGCCAGATCCTTCGGCTCCGCCTCAGGATGACAGAGTCGATGCCTTGCACGGATTGCTCCGAATTCGTGCGCAACCAGCCCCAAGCTGCGCTTGAGGCTGCCAGCCGGAATAGCTCTGTGCCAAGCCAAACGTGTGGCGGTCAGAGGGTAAACTTCTGGAACTCCGCCATGAGCCCCTGCGTGCAGGGACCGGGGTGGCCGTTGCCTATGGTGGCGTCGTCGAAGCGGACCACCGGCACGATGTCCTTGGTCGTAACCGCGATGAACAGTTCATCGGCGGTGGCTGCCTGCTTGGGCGTCAGGCAACGCTCATCAATCGCCAAACCGGTGTTTTTCGCCGCTCTGGTCACGAACTTGCGCGTGATCGATGGCAGGATATTCGCGGAAAGCGGGGCGGTTTGCAGCGCCTTCTTGATGATGGCAAAGAACGCGGAGCCGGCGCCCTCCGTGATATATCCCTTGTCATCGACCAAAATGGCTTCGTCGTAGCCTCTATCGGCGGCCTCTTGGCGGGCCAGGATGTTGGGCAGGAGATTGAGGCTCTTGATGTCGCAGCGCTTCCACCGCCAGTCCGGATGGGTGCAAACGGCGATTCCCCGGGCTTTCTCCTCGGGATGATCCACGAGCTCGCTGACGGTCAGGAAGAAGTTCGGCTTGAGATCCGGCTTCCAGGTGTGGCTGCGGGGCTCCGAGCCGCGGGTCACGTGGAAGTAGATCTTGGCATTGGCAAAGCCGGCTGCCTGGAAGGCACGCTCGACGCGCTGACGGACCACGCCAATGTCGATGTTCGTGATGCGAATGGCCGCCAGGCTGGCGGCGAACCGCTGCATGTGGTCGTCCAGGGCGAAAATTTTGCCGTGATAGCTCCGCAGGACCTCGTAAACACCGTCGCCAAAGTAGATCCCCCGGTCAAAATGCACCGGATCGAGATCCTCAAAGGAAGCCATCCTGTCATCCACCATTGCCAACTTCATGCTGGGCACTCCTGAAAAACATCCATGCGAACAAGACCAGGGCCGTAAGCATACAAAAATACGACAGAAAAGTCTTTACAAAAAGGTCGGCGGGTCCTATCCTATGAGTTTTTCCAGGATTTGAGTTTTGGACCGGGAGTTTCCGAATGTACGCAATTATCGAACAAGGCAGCAAACAATATAAGGTGGCCGAAGGCGACCGGATCGAAATCGAATTGACCGATCTGGCCCCGGAGGCGAAGACCATCGAGCTGAACAAGGTTCTGTTCATCGGCGGCGACGGGAACAACCGGGTCGGCAAGCCCTACGTCGAGGGCGCCAAGGTCGTTGGCTCGTTCCCCTCACCCGAAGCGGCGATCGTCAAGGGCAAGAAGCTCTACGTGACCAGCTATCGCTGCCGAAAAAGCAGCCAGCGCCGGATCGGCCACCGCCAGAAGCACCTGCTGATCACCATCGACAAGATTGAAGGGTAGTTGCCGGAGCTCCCGTCCTGCTCGGGGCCTCACGCGCTGCACCTGCGTCAATCCTGGAAAACTGATTACCGTCTCAGGTAGCAGATTGCGGTCTGCTTGAAGGCATCGGCGTCCAAGAAAACACTGCCCGTGCCGTTCGGTAGGCCGGTAGCCTCGACCACCCGGATTGCCTTTTCCCATTGTCCCGCCTCCGGCACGAACTGGAGCAGCCGGTTCGCCGCATTCTCGAACCACTCCGTGCGCAGGTAGTTGTCGCCCCTTTGGGGGAATAGGGCGAGGTACAGCATGTCTGTCTCGACCAACTCGTTGAGAAAGTGCGTTCCGAGGGAGACATCCGGGACCAGATGCTCGTGCATGGCGACAATCTCGCAGAGAATGGAGGCCCGGTTGATCTCTGCGAAGGCGACGGGGATGCCGAGGAAGGGATCGCTCGTGCCCCAGCGGCCCGGACCCAGGAGCATGGTGCAGTCCGCTCCGGTGGGTTCGAGACCTTGCTGAATCCGGCCGATCAGTCGCGCCACCTCGTACCGGTCCTGAAGTGCCAGCCGGCCGTACACGGCGGGGACGACGTAAATGAACCGGTCGATGCGAACGTGACGGCTGTGGCCGATCACCGCCCCATTGGCCTCGATGATCGTGTCGGCTTTCGAAACCGGGGCCACGGACGGCCTTGGCGCCTCGATCCCTTTGACCGGCAGAGGCCGGCACTGGACGATGTGAATCCTGTAAGAATGATCGTCCACAAAGTTCAGCGTGAATTCCACGTCCACCGGGTACTCGTAGGCTTCCTGAAGCACTCGGAGAATCTCGCGCATGTTCTGGACAAAGTCGGTTGCCGAGAGCAGATTGTCGAACGTGGGCACCCAGGCTTTTCGGGTCTGCCGGCCGCTCATCTCGGCAAATTCGTCCACGGAGGCGAACATCTCCACCGGCACGTCGGCACTCTCTTCGATGACGTCGAGAAAATGGCCGGACATCAGCCGATTGGCCTGTAGGTCGAGGTAATCCACCCGCCGCTGGGCGTACTGGCGGACCTCTTCGAAGTTCAACTCCGGACGCCGCCGGGGGGCGTTGAGGGCCACGAGCCGGGTGTAATCGTCGTCCGAGCGGTCCACGGCCCGTGTGCCCAGACCGAACACCAGCCGCAAGACGCCCGCCTTGGGATCAATCGTCTCGTGCCAGGCGTACGGGTTGAACGAGAATCCCACGCCGGCGGCCTGGGGATAGTAGTAGCGGCCGTGCGTGGCGCCGGAGACCCGCATGACCAGCAGCGCCATCTGCTCATCGCGATCCAGAAGGCCGCGCTGCTCCCGATAGCGCAGGGCCTTCTCGCTCATCGTGCTCGCATAGATCGTTCGCACCGCCGACAGGAAATCCTCCAAGCGGCGCTCCCGAGGCCCCTGGTTCGGGCAAAAGACACTCTCGTATTTGCCCGCGAAGGAGTTGCCGAAGTTGTCCTCCAGGAGCGAGCTGGAGCGCACGATGATCGGCGACTGGCCGAAGTAGTCCAGCATCTGCTCGAATTGTTCGAGGATGTAGTCGGGGAACTGGCCCATGAGAATGCGTTGGCGGGCCTGGACCGCGCCTTCGAGCAAGGTTTCGGGATTGCGCTGCTTCTGCCGGAGCCACCAGACGCCGTTGCGAACCAGGTAGGTATAGAATACGTCCGAGCCGATGTAGAAGGAGTCGTGCTCTTCCAGCAGATCGGCGAACCGGGGACTGTGCCGCTTGAGGATGTTGCGGGCCACGAGCATGCCGACGGTCTTGCCGCCGACCAGCCCCGAGCCGATCATCCGCTTCCAGAGGTTCAGGACATCGTCCAGGCTCAGGTAGCGGGACACCAGCTTGAGCATGCTCGCCTCGCGGGAGATGGCCATACGACACAGGTGCAGGAACATCGCCTGCTCCCGTGGCAGGGGACATTGCCCGGCCCTGGACGCGTCGCTGATGCTCTGGGCCTCGGCGAAGGTCCGCTCCCAAACGCCGGCCCGCGCGTCGGAATTCAGGTCGGACCAATTCACCGATGCCAGAATGGAGGAGATCAGCACGCTGGAGGTCACGGGCCGCAGCTCATCGCCGTCCCACGCATGCAGCAAATTCATCGTCGGGGAGAACCGGAATTGGACCTTGCGGGGATGGACGTAGAGAGTTCCGTCGTGCCGGTAAAGCTCCAGGAACAATTGCGTCGTCTCGGTGATGGGCCGGATGGCGCGAGAGCTGTGCGAGTTGCGAAACAGCGCGAAGTACGCCACGGTTTCGAGGTCGTACAGGTAGGGACAGGTGAGGGTGAAGAAGTTGCCCAGCATCGGGTCGGAATACCAGTCGGCGGCCAACTCCGACATACAGTCGAAAATGTACAGGGCCCCCCGGCCGGCCCGCTCGATCACCGCATGAATCCTGGCGATGAAGGTTTCAAAGCCCTCGGCCGGGTCCAGTTCGTGGACCTCGACCCCACAGTTCAAGTCGATCACCGGGGGGTGACTGGCGAACCGGAAATAGATGACCTTGCGGCCGGACTGCAAGGCGGCTTGGCAATACGGCTCCACCACGGCCATGTAGTCGCCGATGGTATCGACTTGCCAGACGATGTTGTCGCCGGGCAGGATGCCTTTGAGCACCCGGTCCAGCCCGGGCACGCCGGTCGTCAGCGATGTCGCGTGGTCAGTCACGTGTCTTTCTCCTTGTGCCCCAATAATATCTCCATACCGCAGGGGCCGCAACGGAATCGCAACTCGAACTGACGGGCGTCTTCATCCTCCAGGAATAGGGGCTGGGCAGGCTCCGAGCCGTTTCGCTGGCACAGGCCCAGTTCCTTCCGCAGGCAGTATTTCGTCGTCATCACGACTTGGCCGGACAGGTCCAAGCCCGATTCGGCAGCCGGGGCGATACTCTCGACTCCGTGGCGGCGGTAAAAGGCTTGGGCTTTCTCGTTGAGCGCGTTGCCCAAGTAGGTCAGGTGTTTCTCCGGATAGGGAACTCCGTTCTTTTGAATGCCGCCGGTCAGACGCGGGCGATTGGCCCAGCGTACCCGCAGCAGTTGGTCAACCAGGTCGCGTTTGGCCGCGTTCAGGCGGGACACCGGCAGGAAGTACACGTCGCTCGTTTGCACTTGCAGGTCGAGGCATTCGAAGATCGTGTTGCCGAGCTTGGTCAGTTGCGCGACGATGGTTTGTCGCGCGGCCTCTTTCTTTTGGGCGGGCTGTCGCTCTCTTGCGATCTCGACTTGGGCCTGATTTCCATCTTCGTCGATTCCGCTGAGAGTCAGACCCCGGGCGGATTCCTGCAAGAGCAGGGAAAGGCGAACCTTCCGCTCGGCGCTCCGGCCTGTGAGCCTGCGGGAAAACGCGTAATCGAAATTGCGATAGATCTCCTGCCCAACGCAAATACCGTGCATCTTCTGCGGATAGATTGCTTGACCTTCGACGCGGTTGACGACCGTGCCGTCGAGGTTTCGCTGGCGGTCGAAGAAGCAGATTCCATCGGCGTTGTGCAGGCTCTGGGAGCCGTCGAGGACGAAGCTGGACTTCTCCACGCGAACGACCGTTCCGACGTATTCGCCCATAGACTTGCACGTTTCCACCGAGCCAACGAAGGAGGTCTCGCCGGTCAGGCCATAATCCGTGAAGCCACGATTGAAGGTTTTCTCCAGATTCGGCTCAAAGCCCAGGCGCACGGAGCCCGAAGAGCTTCGTCGCAGGCCCTTCCTGGTCAGGAGCGAATCCAACACCTGCCGGTAGAAGCCCACCGTATTGGCGACGTAAGACACATCCTTGAGCCGCCCTTCGATCTTGAATGAAGTGATTCCCGCGTCCATCAGTTCTTCCAGATGCTCCGAGAGGTTCAGGTCCTTCAAAGACAGGAGATGACGGTCCTTCACCAGGATTTTCCCGCGTTGGTCTTTGAGGCCGTAGAGCCGCCGGCAGGGTTGGGCGCACTGACCCCGGTTGCCGCTGCGTCCGCCCAGGGCGTAGCTCAAGTAGCATTGCCCGCTGGCGCCGACGCACAGGGCGCCGTGGATAAAGCACTCCAGCTCAATGTGGGTCCGGCTGCGGATCTGCCGAATCTGGCTCAGGGTAAGTTCACGAGCCAAGATCACACGCGAGAAGCCGATGTCTTCCCAGAACTTCACCTTCTCTGCCGTGGCATTGTGCATCTGGGTACTCGCCATCAGTGGCAGAGGCGGCAGGTCCAACTCCAGGAGCCCGACATCCTGGACGATTAGGGCATCCACGCCCATCTCATAGAGCCAGCGGATCATTTTCTCCGCCGCCGCAAGCTCGTGGTCGTGGAGCAGGGTGTTCAAGGTCACATAGACTTTGGCATAGTACCGATGGGCGAGGTCCGCCACTTCCTGAATGACGGACATCTCGTTGCCGGCGGCCTCGCGGGCGCCAAAACGGTCTGCGCCCAGGTAGACCGCATCCGCGCCGCACAGAATCGCTGCACGCGCGGTCGGGCCATCCTTTGCTGGAGCCAATAGTTCAATACCGGCGTTCATCCACGGAGATTATACTCGTTCCGCCCCCCATTGTGCGCGACGCGATGGAATCCCCGACTCTCAGAGGATGTGTGAAGGACCGGTTCCTAGTGGCATGGGCTTCCAGCTCATGGATCATCGGCAGGATGCCGATGCCACAGAGTCCCACGGGCAGGATGCCCGTGCCATTCTCCAAACACCTTCCTAGGCTTGCGCGGTGAGCATCGCCCGGGCTCGCTCTCGCCATGCGGCCGGACCGTTGGCCCGGAAGTACTCAAACGACTCGTCGTCCACGAGCCTGCCCAGCAGCGATTTGCGGTCGGCGGAGGTGGGGATCTGCTCGATGATCTCTCGGCGGACCCGTTCCAGTTCGGCAAGAAACTGGCCGTGCGGCTCGGTGAACGTCGCTTCGAGCTTCTGTCGGAGGTGGCCGGCGTAGGCCGGGCAATCGCCTTCGGTGCCGATCGCAATCTGCAAATCGCCGCGCTTGACCACGGCTGGGACGAAGAAATCGCACAGCTCCGGCTCATCGACCACGTTGCACAGGATCTCCAACTCCTGACAGTCCCGGTACACCTGCCGGTTGACTTCCCGATCGTCCGTTGCTGCGATGACAAGAACGGCTTGGGCGATATACTGCTTGGAGTACTTGTCGCGAATCAGCTCCAGCTCGCGACGAGCGCACAGATCGGTGAGGGCGTCGCTCGGCTTGTGGGCCACGACGACCAGTCGCGCACCGGCCTCCAAGAGAGGACCGGCCTTGCGGACGGCCACCGCTCCGCCCCCGACGAGCACGACCCGTCGGCCACCAAGCTCAAGGAAGATCGGGTACTTTGCCATGCCGATAATTATAGTGGACCGCCGCGCGGCAAAGCGACAGGAATCTCCCAAAATGTTTTGAGCTAATGGCAAACATGGGATAGACTTCACGGTGGTTGCCTGTGCCTGCGCCAGTGTCATTCCCGCGCAGGCGGGAATCCAGTAACCCATCGCAGCATCCCGGACCCCCGTCTGTGCGGGGGCGACAGAGTCGTGGATGGCGCGGCGCTGGAAGATGCGGGTTTGCCAAGTGCCGGTCGATGCGTCCCAAATGGGTCTGTAGGAGATCGATCGCGTGAAGAGATTGCGTGCGCCGCTGACCGAGGCAGACGTGCGCCAATTGAGAGCGGGAGATGAGGTTATCATCGACGGCACCGTGTATACGGCCCGCGACATGGCTCATAAGCGGCTTTGCCAGGCGATTGACCGGGGCGACAGACTGCCTATTGAGTTGGAAGGAGCGATTATCTACTTCGTGGGTCCCACGCCGGCCCGTCCGGGCCGCGTGATCGGGGCCGCCGGACCGACGACGTCCGCTCGCATGGACCCGTTCAGCCCGAAGCTCATCGCGCACGGCCTGCGGGCGACGATCGGCAAGGGGTATCGCGGCGCAGAGGTTCGCCAATCGCTCAGGCAGTACGGGGCCGTGCACCTGTCCGCCCTCGGTGGGGCCGGTGCCCTGCTCAGCCGGCACATCGTTCGGGCCGAGATTGTCGCCTACGAGGACCTTGGCACCGAAGCGATTCGAAAGCTGGAGGTGGTTGATTTCCCGGCGGTCGTCGCTTATGATGCCGCCGGCGGCAGTGTTTACGGCGGTGCAACAGCGAAGGCAAGGGCTTAAGAAACATGGAATATTGGAATACTGGAATGATGAAATATTGGGGAGGGCGCCGATGGCTTACCCATCATTCCATTATTCCAGCATTCCATCATTCCATTCCCCGTGTGATTGTCTGGAGTATGAGATGAAAACGGCGTTGCTTGGGCTTTCCCAATCCGGCAAAAGCACCATCTTCTCCGCCCTCAGCGGCAAGGCCATCTCTCTATCCGGCCTGAATGTGATCGAAGAGGCGATTGTGCCGGTGCCGGACGAACGCCTGTTGTGGCTGGAGAAGCTGTACAAACCCCAGAAGCGGGTCCATGCAACCGTGGATGTCCTGGACCTGCCGGGCTTTAGCTTTACGGACGAGCACGGACGGACAGCGGCCCGACGGCTCATCGGGCAGATCCGGACCGTGGATATGCTGGTCCTGGTCGTGCGGGGCTTCGAAGACCCATCTGTGCCGCCCTATCGCAATAGCGTCAACCCGAAACGGGACTTGGCGGAGTTACAGACCGAATTACTGCTGTCGGACCTCGAACTGGTGACGACGCGGATCGAGAAGTTGGAAAAGCAGGTCACCCGGCCGACAAAGACCCAGGCCCAGGACAAGGCCGAACTGGCCTTACACAAGCGACTCCAGGAGACGATTGAGGCGGAGCAGCCTATCAGCTCGGCGATCCAGACGGAGGATGAGCTGACGATCATCAAATCGTTGGGCTTTCTGACGCTCAAACCTATGGCGGTGGTTATCAATGTCGGGGAGAACGACTTGGACAAGTCGTTCGACTTGGGCGACGTGATGGGGGCCTCCGTACCTGTGGTCACAATGTGTGCCAAGCTGGAGCACGAATTGGCCCAGTTGGACGAGGAGAGCCGGGCCACCTTCAAGTCGGATCTGGGAATCAAGGAGTCGGCCGCCGAGAAATTCGTCCAAATCTGCTATTCGGCCCTCGGTTTGATCAGCTTTTTGACGGTCGGGTCGGATGAAGTACGGGCCTGGCCGATTCACAAGGGGACCATCGCCGTGGACGCGGCGGGGAAGGTCCATTCCGACATCAAGCGCGGCTTCATCCGTGCCGAAACGATGGCTTATGACGATCTGAAGACCCTGGGCGATGAAAAAGCGGTCAAGGCCGCCGGCAAGATGAGGCTCGAAGGCAAAGAGTACGTCGTGAAGGATGGTGACATCATCAATTTCCGGTTCAATGTATAGGTGTGGTCCTAAATGAAAGCGGCTGTGTTGACGGGACTCCGTCGGATGGAGGTCAGGCAGATCCCCGACCCGAAGATGGAGAAGGATACGGATGTTCTGCTGAAGATCGAGAGGGTGGGTGTCTGCGGCTCGGATGTTCACTACTTTGAGACCGGGAGGATTGGGTCCCAAGTCGTTCATTACCCATTCATTGTGGGGCATGAGTGTGCCGCGACAGTAGCGGCGGTCGGCAGGGGTGTCAGGCACATTCGCGTGGGCGAGCAGGTGGTCGTCGAGCCGGCCGTGCCATGCCACCACTGTGACCAATGCCAGAGGGGCCGGGAAAATACGTGCTTCCACCTGCGTTTTCTGGGCACGCCCGGCCAAGGCGGCGGCTGTCTCTGCGAATTCCTTGTCATGCCGGAGGAGTGTTGCTTGCCGACCCAGGGCAAGCTCACGCTGGAGCAGGGTGCTCTCTGTGAGCCGCTGACCATCGGTTTCTACACGGTCAGGCAGTCCCGGTTACCTCGGGCGGCTGATATCGCGATTCTGGGGGCCGGGCCCATCGGTTTGAGTTGTATGCTCTGTGCCAAAGCCGAGGGCGTGCGGAATTGCTACATGACCGAGAGAATCCCGGAGCGTGTGCAGATTGCCGCCGGAAGTGGTGCGACGTGGGTTGGCAATCCTCTGAAAGAGGATGTGGTGGCCGCAATCCTGAAGCAGCAGCCGCTGGGGATGGATGTGGCGTACGAGTGCGCCGGTCAGCAGGAGACGATCGACCAAGCGGTCGATCTGCTCAAACCTGGTGGCAGGCTGATACTGGTCGGCATCCCGCGGGAGGATCGTATCTCCTTGTCAATCGACAAGATACGGCGCAAGGAGATCACGATTGTCAACATCCGGAGACAGAACGGCTGCACGCCGGCGACAATGGACCTGGTGGGGTCGCAGAAGATCCAGGCCGATTTCATGGTGACGCACCGCTTCCGGCTCGACCGGATCCAGGAAGCATTTGAGCTGGTCGCGAGCTACAAGGATGGGATCGTCAAGGCGATGATCGAGATGTGAGAAGTAGGTTCCGTGGGTGATGAACACGTCAAAAGGGCCGGCATCGTCAGCATCGGCAACGAGTTGCTGAACGGGCGGACCATCGACACGAACGCCGCGTACATCGCCGGGCGGCTGAGGACCATCAGTCTGCCGGTGGTCAGCGCGCACAACGTGCCCGATGAGATCGACGCGATAGAGCGCGTGCTGGCCCTGGCTGCCAGCGAAGCGGATGTCGTTGTAGTCACAGGGGGTCTCGGACCGACGGATGACGACCTGACGCGACAGGCGTTTGCCGGATTTCTGGGGGTGGAGTTGGTCCTTCGCCCGGATTTGCTGGAGAAGGTCAAGCAGTTCTTCGATCATCGGGGGATCGAGATGCCGGCCCGGAACGCGATTCAGGCCCATATTCCACGGGGGGCGACGGCCATCGAGAACGAGGTGGGGACGGCCCCTGGTATCCGGGCCCAGAAGGATGGGAAGCTGCTCTTTGCCCTGCCGGGAGTGCCGTCGGAGATGCGGCACATGTTCGACACGCTGGTCCTGCCCGAGTTGCGGCCACTCGTGACGGGGCAGGCCATTGCCGTCAGGCGGCTCAAGTGCTTCGGAGCAGGTGAATCCAAAATTGCGGAACTGATGGGCGACGCCATGCAGCGGGGGAGGAATCCCCTGGTGAATTGTACCGTGCAGACCGGCGTGATCTCTTTGGAAGTTGTCGCTACCGCAAGCAACCATGCCGATGCCGAGGAAATGGCCCGGGAGGAGGAATACTCCTTGCGTGCGTTGTTGGGCACGCTCGTCTATGGCGTGGAGGACCAGACACTCGCCGAAGTTGTGGGAGAGGGTCTGAAGCGGATGGGCAAGACGCTCGCCGTCGCAGAGTCCTGCACCGGGGGCTTGCTGGCCAAGCTGATTACAGACATTTCCGGCGCAAGCGAGTATTTTACTTACGGCTGGGTCACCTACAGCAACGAAGCCAAGTGTCGCGAGTTGGATGTACCTGTCGAGACGCTGGAGAAGTATGGCGCGGTGAGCGAACAGGTGGCGAGGGCCATGGCCCAAGGTGCCCGCCGCAAAGCCGGCACGGACTATGCCATCAGTATAACCGGCATAGCCGGCCCCGGTGGCGGCACTGAACAAAAACCGGTCGGACTGGTATATATTGCTGTGGACAACCAGGACGGCACCGACACGTCGCGATATGTCTTCTCGTTTGACCGAAGCTCAGTGCGATTGCGTGCGGCCCAGACCGCGCTGAACATCCTGCGCTTGAAGCTGGATTTGACAGGTCCTGTACCGATTTGATATAATAAGAATGACCTGTAACAGCAGCACTTGAGGTTCGTATGACCAAACAACGCATGCACTTAGGGGAAATCCTCTTCAAGGCAGGCTTGGTTGAGAAGCAGGCTCTGATCAATGCAATTAAGACGGCCAAGTCGAGCAACAAGCGGCTGGGGCAGGTCCTGCTCGAACTGGGACTGATCAACGAGGACACCCTGGCGAAGGCCATCGCCAAGCAATTTGGCCTGAAGTATGTCGATCTCGACGATGTCACGATTCCCTCGGATGCCGTCAAAATCGTCCCGGAAGACCTCATCAAACGGCACAATATCCTCCCTCTGAGCGTGAACGACGGGCGTCTGTCGCTGATTATCAGCGATCCGATGGACCTGGATATGATGGACTCGGTCCGCCTTCGTCTCAACAAGGAGCTGGATTGCCATATCGCTAATCCCAAGAAGATCCGCGAGTACATCGAGAACTCCCTGGCGGATAAGACCGTGGCGCCGGAGGATGACCGGCTCAAGCATAGCATCGACGCCACTGCGGCGGAGTTGGCCCAGGCGGGACACGAGCTCCAGGCCGAGGCGATGCGGATCCAGGCGGCAGGCGAGAATGACGAAGGCCCGATCATTCGGCTCGTAAACCTCATTATCGACACGGCTTACCACATGCGGGCCAGCGATATTCACGTCGAGCCGATGGCGGATCGTGTTCGAATCCGATACCGTGTCGACGGTGTCTGCCTCGAAAAGGACAACATTCCCAAGAACATGCAGGCCCCGCTGGTGACGCGTTTCAAGATTATGTCCGGCATGGATATTGCCGAGAAACGTCTGCCGCAGGACGGTCGTATCAAGCGAAACATCGCCGGCTCGGACATCGATTTCCGCGTCTCTTCTCTGCCGGGGGTCCACGGCCCCAGCGTGGTGTTGCGTATTTTGCGGCCGGACGCGGTCAACATCGGCATTGAGTCACTGGGATTCGAGCAGGACAACTACGAGCAGTTCCAGGGGATCATCAAAAGGCCCAATGGCATCTTCCTCGTGACCGGACCAACCGGCAGCGGCAAGACCACGACACTGTACGCGGCCTTGCAGGAACTGAACAAGCCGGACAAAAAGATCATTACCGCGGAGGACCCGGTCGAGTATATGTTTGCCGGCATGAACCAGTGCCAGGTAAAAGAGGATATCGGCCTGACATTCGACATCATCCTCCGATCCATGCTGCGTCAGGCGCCGAACATCATCCTCATCGGTGAAATCCGTGACCATGAAGTGGCCGATATCGCCATTCAGGCTGCTTTGACAGGACACCTGGTGTTTAGTACACTACACACCAATGACGCGTGCAGCGCCATCACCCGTCTGATCGATATGGGGGTCAAGCCGTTTTTGGTCGCCAGCTCGATTCAGGCCATCATGGCTCAGCGGCTGATCCGTGTCATTTGCAAGAAATGCAAGGTGGTGGACGAGAATCCGAACCCGATGCATCTGCGGCTGCTCGGGATTGACCCGGCGGAGATCAAGAAGCGGCCGGTCTACAAAGGGGCCGGCTGCCAAGCATGTCACAACACGGGTTACAAGGGCCGACTGGGCATCTTCGAAATGGTCGAAATGAGCGCGGAGCTGCGCGAATTGGCCTACAAGAGGGCCCCAACCAGCGAATTGCGGGCGGCCGCGAAAGCCGGAGGCATGCGAACGCTCGCAGAAGACGGCGTGCTTAAGGTCTTCAAGGGTGTTTCGACGGCCGAAGAGGTGTCACGCAACGCCCAGATTGAGGGAGTTGTAGAGGAATAGCGCGAACTTGCGCAAAACCCTTGTTTTGCCCAAATACACAACGGTCTTAAGGGATGACAGAGCAATGGCAAGCTTGAACATGGATCGACTCCTCCAGGCCTGCGTCACGCAGGGGGCATCCGACATTCACATCAGTGTGGGCCGACCGCCAACGCTACGGATCGACGGCCACCTCAGATCGCTTGAGACGAAAGTGCTTGAGCCGGAGGATTGTGCTGCCTTAATGAAGAGCATCGCGCCGGATCGGTGCCAGCAGGAGCTCCAGGAAGAGGGTGGCAGCGACTTTGGCTTTGCTTTTGGCGATCAGGCCCGGTTCCGCGTCTCTGTGTTCAAGCAGAAAGGCCACGTCTCGATGGTGCTGCGTCAGATTCCCAGCAAGATGCTCACCTTCGAAGAGATCGGTCTGCCGAAGATTGTTTCCGCCCTGTGCCGACGGCCCCGCGGCCTGTTCCTGGTTACCGGACCGACCGGAAGCGGCAAGACCACCACCCTGGCGACCATGATCAACTACATCAATGAGAACTTCGACCGGCATATCATAACGGTGGAGGACCCTATCGAATATTACCATCCCCACAAGAGGTCGATCCTAAACCAGCGTGAGGTTGGGGTCGATGTGCCGAGCTTCGCTGAGGCCCTACGGCGCGTCCTGCGTATGGACCCGGACGTGATTCTGGTCGGTGAGTTGCGCGACTTGGAAACCATCAGTAACGCCATCCGTGCCGCAGAAACCGGCCACCTAGTCTTCAGTACGGTTCACACCACCAGTGCGGCAGGGACCGTAAACCGAATCGTTGACGTCTTCCCGGTGGAACAGCAGGAGCAGATACGAACCCAGCTTAGCGGTAACCTGATCGCGGTCTTGAGCCAGGAACTCTGTCCGTTGGCCACGGGACGCGGCCGATGCGCCGCCTACGAGTTCATGGTTGTAACGCCGGCTATCGCCAACCTGATCCGGGAGCATAAGACCTACCGTATCGATTCGAGCATCCAAACCGGCAAGAAACTTGGCATGCAATTGTTGGATGAGCACTTATGGACGCTCTATGATACAGGGAAAATCACTCTCGAAGAGATGCTGGAGAAAGGGCGTCAGCCCGGTGCTCTACAACAAAAGGCAATCAACAAGATTGCCGCCGCAAAGGGCAGCAGGCTGAAGAAGAAGGCCGAGGAGGCGCAGAAGGCACTTGATGATATGGGGCCGATCCTGGAGACGTAGACGTCTGGCAATTCATCTTGACGGCGGAGGAGGAAGGCGTCGGTGGGGGCAAGGCACTGTTCATCACAGAAGGAACACTCCGTGGTGTGACGGTTTTTCGTGGTGGTTTTGTTGCGTCTCATTAACCAGGTGTCCAATACGTAATTTTATTTGCGGACGTTGTTTACTTTGCTACAATACGGTCGTACTGGATTATAGGGTCTTTAAGGGTGATCGCGATGGGAAAGACAAAGGCATTCGAGAAGCTCCCTCCAGTGGAACAGCTCCGCGGCCGGCCCTTGGGCAGAATCCTGATGAAGATGGGCGTGCTGAGCCGGGAGAAGGTCCACGAATGCCTGGAAGTTCAGAAGCAGCGAGGGGGAGGCGTCCGCATCGGTCAGATCTTCCTGGAATTGGGGCTGGTCGATGAGACTCAGCTCCAGGTGGCACTGGCGGCCAAGCGGGGGATGGAATACACCAGCATCGACGGCTTGGAGATCGCGGGCGATGTCATCGAGAAGGTGCCGGCTCAGATGGCCAAGACCTACCACATCCTGCCGATTGCCTACAGCAAGGACAAGAACGAGCTAACGGTCGCCCTCGACAACGTCGATAACTTCAGGGCTACGGACGACTTGCGAACGCTGATGGGCTTCAACGTCACGGCCAAGATGACCGAACGTGAGAGCCTGGAGAGTGCTCTGACGAAGTACTACGAAACCAAGCAGGACGACAACATCACGGAACTGATTGACGAGATTCAGTCGGATGCCTTCCTGGCGGAGTTTGACGGCAGAAACACGAGTATCGACCTGGATGAGTTGAAAGAGCTTTCTGAGTCGAACCCGGTCAAGAAGTTGCTGAACCTCGTGCTATTGCAGGCAATTCGGGATAAGGCCTCCGACATCCATTTCGAGCCGTTCGAGACGGAGTACAAGATGCGTTACCGCATCGACGGCGTTCTGTACGAGATGATCCCGCCGCCGAAGTACATTGCTGCCGCGTTGAGCTCGCGTATCAAAGTCATGGCAAACCTCGATATTGCGGAGCGGCGTCTGCCTCAGGACGGTCGAATTTCGCTTACCGTTCAGGGCAATCCCGTGGACCTGCGCGTCAGCGTGCTGCCCACGATGTTCGGCGAGAGCGTCGTGTTGCGTGTCTTGGACCGCACCCAGGTAAGTTTCGACATCCAAAAGCTGGGTATGAGGCCCGATGACATCAAGACGTTCCGTGCTCTCATCAACAAGCCGAATGGCATCGTCATCGTCACAGGCCCTACCGGGTGCGGTAAGACCACGACTCTCTATGCGGCTCTGAACGAGCTCAATACGATCGACAGCAAGCTGATCACGACCGAGGACCCTGTCGAGTACGATATGGATGGCATGATTCAGGTGCAGATGAAGCCCGATATCGGCCTGACGTTCGCACGCTGCCTGCGTTCCATCCTGCGGCAGGACCCGGACATCATCCTCGTCGGCGAAATTCGTGACCTGGAGACGGCGGAAATCGCCGCGCAGGCGTCCCTGACCGGTCACTTGGTGTTCACCACCCTGCACACGAACGATTCCCCGAGCACGATTGCCCGCTTGCTGGATTTGGGGGTCGAGCCCTTCCTTCTGACGGCAACCATTGAAGGGATCGTGGGCCAGAGACTGGTCCGGAGGATCTGCACGGGCTGCAAGACGGCTTTTGAGCCGGACGAAGCGCAACTCAAGGACTTGCGCCTGACGGAGGAGGAGATGAAAGGCAAGAAGTTTTACTACGGGCGTGGGTGCAGCAAGTGCAACGGCACCGGCTACAAGGGCCGAATCGGCATGTTCGAGATCATGGTGTTCAACGATGAAATCCGCGAGCTGATCATGAACCGTGCTTCGACGAACGTGTTGCGCGCAGCCGCACTGAAGACCGGGATGAGACAGCTTCGCGACAATGGCTTGGCCGCGATCTACGACGGTATCACGACGATCGATGAGATCGCGAAAGAAACGATGATCGAATAACGGTTCCGGCGGCCGAATGATGTGAGTGGGAACGGATAGCGTGAAAGTGAGGTAGGAAAAAATGCCCGTCTTTCAGTACGTCGCGCTGGATTCCCAGGGCGTCGAGATCAAGGATGAGGTCGAGGCCCTCAGCGAAAAGGAGGCAATCGCCAAGATTCGCACCATGGGGTATTTCCCGACGAAGGTCCGTCCCAAAGGGGCGGCCAAAGGGGCGGCGGGCAAAGCGGGGGCCAAACCGAAAAGGCGGCGGGGAGCCGGAGCCAGGGTCAAGGTCAAGTATGTTACCCAGTTCGCCCGACAGCTCTCGACGCTCCAGGACGCGGGTCTGCCGATCTTGCGGTCGCTGCGGATTCTCGAGGAGCAACAAAAGGCGGGGAGCTTCAAACGAATCATCGGGTACGTGGCCGACGACATCGAGGGCGGCTCGACCCTCTCCGAAGCCTTCGCCAAGTACCCCCGGGCCTTCGACCGGCTGTTCGTCAACATGGTGGCGGCCGGGGAGGCCGGCGGCGTGCTCGACCTGATCCTCGCCCGTATCGCCGATTTCAAGGAAAAGGCCATCCGGCTGAAGGGACGCGTGAAAGGGGCCATGATCTACCCCGTCGTCGTGATGACGGCGGCGTTTGGCATTGTGCTGGGCCTGATGACCTTTGTGATTCCGACCTTCCAGGGCGTGTTGCAGGAAATGGTCGGCGGCAAGCTGAATCCCGTCACGACGACGGTGCTGGGAATCAGCGACTGGATTGCCCATCGGTATGGATGGGCGATTCTGGCCGGGGTTCCCGTCGGGGTCGTCTTCCTGATCCGACTCGCGCGCAAGACCCTGCCGGGCCGGTTCGTGCTGGATACGATCACCCTGAAATTGCCGGTCATTGGGCAGTTGTCGAGCAAGATTTCGATCACGCGCTGGACGAGGACCCTCGGCACATTGATCAGTGCCGGCGTGCCGATCCTTGATGCCATCAACGTGACCCGCGAGACCGCTGGCAACGAGGTGTATGCGAAAATGCTGGCGAACGTCCACAACTCCATTCGCCAGGGCGACACCTTCGCGGGGCCTCTGAAGGCCTCCAAGACCGTGGACCTGCTGGTCAGCAACATGGTGGCCGTCGGCGAGGAAACAGGCGACCTCGACAAGATGCTTCTGAAAGTGGCCGATCAGTATGACGAGCAGGTAGACGTGCTGGTCGGCAGTCTGATGTCCATGCTGGAGCCCATGATCATTCTCGTCCTCGGCAGCACGGTGATGTGCATCGTGCTGTCGGTGTTCTTGCCGATGATTCAGGTGATCACCAGCCTCAGTTCCGCCGGCTAAACCCAAAATTCCACAAGATCGAAGATCCAAGAGTGTGCATCTGAAAAAGGAGAAGACCATGAAACCGACCGCGATCCAAACCAGAAAGAGAAGGGCGTTTACCATTGTGGAGCTGTTGACGGTGATGAGCATCATCGTGATCCTCATCGGACTGATGGTGCCCGCGCTCAACAAGGTCCGGCGCTACGCCCGGGACGTCCAGCAGAAGGCCCAGTTCAACGCGATTAACGCCGCCGTCGAGCTGTTCAACAATGAGTTTGACGGGTATCCGCCTTCGAGTGCCCTGGATGGCATGGGCCAGCCTTACTGCGGCGCGATGAAACTCTGTGAGGCGCTCGTGGGCCAGGACCTGCTGGGATTTCACTCGAACTCGGCTTTCCGCCGGGATGGCATGGACGCTACGGGCAAGTTCCTCCTGTATCCTCCGAATATCGACGGATTGACTCCGGCTCTGCGCGAGAACAATCTGATCGCGCGAAAAGGGCCCTTCCTCCAGGCGGAGAACGCCAATGCTTACCGGCTGCAGGACATCTACGGCACCACCGTCGGTCCCTATCTGCCCACGACGTTCGTTCTGTGCGATGTGTACGCCCGCCAGATGAGGACCGGGCAGAAGACCGGCATGCCGGTTCTTTACTACCGCGCCGACACAGCCAACAGCTATCACGACCCGAACGTGGCCAGCGCGATGTCGCCTACGGACAGCCGGGGGAACATCTACAGCTACTGGGACAACCACGCGTTGGTCCAACTGGGCAAGCCGTGGCAATCGAGCGGACAGTCGGCCGGCGTGTCGGCCAATCACAAGATGGTGGACCCGATCCGGTTCTACCGAAATACGCAGAGCACACAGATCACCACGACGACCAGACCTTTCCGGTCGGATACGTTCATCCTCATCTCCGCCGGCTGGGATGGCGAGTACGGTACGGCCGACGACATCTGCAACTTCGAGTGGAAGTACAAGGAATAGGGATGAGTCGATCCCCGTGGGTGCCGCCGTTTGGGGGCGACGCCGCGGATGCCACTCTTGGATCCAACGGACAGGGACGCGCAGGAGCGGTTCCCTGGTCAATAACCCTCGATATGGGAAGAGGAATATCGTGAGAACGAGAACGTCAGGCCTGACACTCATCGAGATCCTGGTCGTCGTCAGCATTATCGCGATTCTCGTGGGGCTGCTGCTGCCGGCGGTGCACACGGTGCAGAAAATGGCCAAGGAGACCAAGCAACGGGCCCAGCTCACGGCGATCGAGCTCGGTCTGGCGGCCTTCAAGAGCGATTTTGGGGACTATCCGCCGTCGAGCTGGTGGAACCCGAATGTGGCGGGGGGCGTGCAGAACTACTGCGGCGCCCAGAAGCTGGCCGAGGCCCTGCTGGGCTGGGACTTGCTGGGCTTTCATCCGGACTCCGCCTGGCGGGCGGACGGCCTGGACCGAAATGGGGGACCGGCCACCTACGATCCCGCGAAGGTCAATCCGGCCTCCGTCACTCTCGATAAACGCAAGGGCCGCTATGTGGAGGCGGAGATGGTCAACCCCTTCATGCTGGGTTGGAGCGGGGCGGGCATGCAGGACGGGTTGTTCGTCGATTGTAATCCTCTGGCGGCGCGCACCTACGTGTTGTGCGATGTGTTCAGCGTGAGCGATCGGAAGATCCGAATGCCGGACGACCGGATGGTCAGTCCGGGGACGCCGATTCTCTATTTCCGGGCGAACACAGCGAGCAAGATTCATGACGCGACGGCACCGGACGTGAGCATCTACTGCGGACGCGACAACGTGCCATTGATCGGACTGGGCCGCGTGGCCGACGCCTTGAAGCCGGCGGCCCTGCGGCGCCAGCACCAACTTCTGCCGGATTACGCCGCACCGGGGTTCCAGTACTTCTACGAGTATATCCGCGACCTGAAGGTGCAGGCACGGCCCTGGCCCTGTCGGCCGGACTCCTATCTGCTGGTCTCGGCCGGCGCAGACGGGATTTATGGCACCAACGACGACATTCGCAATTTCGGACAGTAGCCTGGGAAAAAAACGCAGGGCGGCGTATGGCGAACTCGAGACATAGCGGCGGCGTCACGCTCGTAGAGATGCTGGTGGTGCTGGGCATCATCATCGTGCTGGCCGGCATCGTGGTCCCGCTGACGCTGCGCGTGGAGAACCAGTCGAAGGAGAACGCTCTCCGCAACGCCTTTGCCCTCGTCGATAGCGCTCTGCATGAGTATTACGACTTCAAGGGGCAGTTCCCGTCGCAGGCGGAACGCAATTCCGCCCACGCGCTGACGCACGTGGAACTGATGGTCCAGGAACTGCGTGCGGTGCCGGCTTCGCGGGAGGTACTGGTCAAGATCGACTCCTCCCTGGTGAAGCGTGAGGGCGGCACGGCGGACGTCCAGTCCCTACGCGATCCGTGGGGCACCGTGCTGGACTACCTCTGTGCCCCGGACGACACGTTTCCGGAGTTGATCTCGGCCGGTCCCGACAAGCAGTTCGGCACCGGCGACGACATCAGCAGCAAGGGCAAACGATAAAGGCCGTGGTAGTATGTCCCAGCGAGTCCACAGAAGAATCGGTTTGACGCTGATCGAGATGACGCTGGTCATCGCGACGATGGCGTTGCTGATGGGCTTGGCCATGCCGGCCGTTCGCGCGCTGATGAACTCCTTCCAGACGCAGAGCGGCGTCAAGAGCATGATCGACGCGGCCCTGAGCTCCGCGCGGGCCATGGCGATGAGCAGTCAGAACTACGTGGGGGTCCGTTTCGAGAAGCTGTGCACCTCCGACAATCCGGCCGATCCCATCAAGAATGTGCTGATGGCGCCGCAGTACATGATCTTCATCAAGCATGAGGAGCCGAGAACCATGGGCGGTCTGGCGAACGGCTTCCGGGCGGTCGAGGGGCTGGACCCGATCAAGCTGCCCGAGACGATGGGCGTGATGGATTTGAGCCAGGTCACCAGCGACGCCGCCATCGACGAGTTGTCCGAGCTGAGCGATGCGACCACGTTCTCGATTGTCTTTGCGCCCTCGGGCAAGCTGGTCGTGCACGAAGTGCGCGTTCGCAACCGCAACGGCGTCTACCAGCCCAGGAACGATCCGGGCTCGCTGCAGATCTCCAATGACGACATCTTCAACTCCGCGGACAACATCTGCAAGTACAAGCGGGGCATGTTCCTCCAGGATGACTATTCCAAGCGAAACACCGGGACGGACACCCTGGAACTGGGGCTGGGCAGGGAAGACAGCCGCACGAGCCTGGTGATCTACGATTTGCAGACGCTGCGGGCCGCCTACGGAAATCGGGCGCCGTGGACGACGTACCTGAGCAAGCTGGTACCGGACACGCTGTATGTGAGCCCGTACGCGGGAAACCTGATCTCATCGCATTGAGTCGCACGCATGATGGAAAATAGGCGACAATATGGCTTCTCATTGACGGAAACGTTGCTGGCCGTCGGCACGCTGGCCATCGGCCTGATGTTCATCGCCGGCACCTTTCTGACGGGAGTCTACTTCTCGACGACCTCGACGGAACAGACGGTCGCGGCGGTGGCGGCCGCCGAAGCCCTGGCCAAGATGCGGATCTACGGTCTGGACCCGAACAGCAGCGGGTTAAAAAGCGAGGGACACGTGCTTTACGAGCCACCCACGCGACTGGCGGCGGAGGAGCACCTCTATCCTTCGACGCGGCAGGAGGCCCAGAGGCAATACTCCTGGACGGCGCTGTGCCGGCGCATGACCGGCAGCCGCCTCGTACAGTGCACGGTCTTGATCAGCCGGCAGACCACGGGCGCCACGTACTGGGCCCGCAAAGGCGGGGCAGGCTGGCCGCAGCTTGGGACGTCCGACAGCGGCTTGCCCCAGGCGCTACGCGTCAACATTGTGCAAGGGACCGCTTCGGCCAACACCAACGAAGTCTCGCTGAAGGATGCCGTCCCCGGCGACGGGATTGATGAGCTGGGCTTCGTCAACGACGGCGCTATTCTCGTGGACGATGCCACGGGACAGATCTACCGTGTGCTGGAGCGCTACGGCAATCCGCCGGACAAGATCCGGCTGGACCGGCCCTGGACCGGCGGCGCCATCGGCTCGTCTTCCGGCGGCTGGGTCTGGGTCGTTCCACCGGCGACTTCAGGCGGCAGGAATCCGGTCGTCGGCGTCTACCAGGATGTGCTCCAATTCCCGGGATCGTAACATGCGCAAAGCCTTCACACTGATGGAGATGGTGGTCGCCCTGGGGATTCTGGCGATTGTGATGTCCTTCGCCGGAACCATCTTCCGGGTGAGCATCGACTCGCACCGGCTGGCCCTGGCCAACGCGGAGATCATGCAGAAGTTCCGCGCGATCACGGAGCAGTTGGATTCCGATCTGCGCGGGCTCCGCAAAGATGGCGAGCTCCTGGTGTTCTGGCGGGCCCAGCGCAAGGACAATTACACGGGGACGAACCGCAACGCCGAGGAGGCATTCGACCGCTTTGATCGGATCATGTTCTTTGCCGATGGCGATTTCCAAACCTATAAGGCCGATCCGGTGGTCCGCGGCAATATCGCCCGCATCTGTTATGCGTTGGCGAACGGTCCGTCGGCCAACCCCTCCGAGCCGAACCGGCCCCAGGCCCAGAAGACGGAGAGACGCGTCCTGGCACGCACGGAACATATCCTGGTGCCACCGACCACGACGCCGGACCCCGCCGACCCGCTCGGCACCGGCAAGTTCACCGACAGCCAGTGGCGCGACTGGATGAGCGATGCGGAGTCCGACGTGATCACCATGCGGGGATGGGAGTTGATTCCTCCGGCTCGAAAGGTGGACATTCTGTCCGTTGTCGGGGACGTGGAGGTCGGTTTGGACCAGCTCAAGAGCAACAAGAACGACACCGCCGGTGGCATCACGCTGGACCCGGCCAAGCCGCAGTCGCTCCATGCGTTCCTGTGCCGGGGCGTGGGCCAGTTCGAGATTCAAGGCTGGAGCGATGCGGAGAAACGCTGGATCCCCTCGGTCAACCCGAATGGGGACACGAACCTGAAGGATGATTCTGATTTCATCCTGGAGGGCGACGAGTTGCATCCGCGCCAGATTCCCGGTTTGTGGTATCCGCGCGGACCGGCGGTCTTTGGGCGGGAGCGCCAGTTCCCGACGTTGGACGGCGATTTCAACAAGACTCCCGGCCTCGGGCGTGCCTTGAAGTTCACGTTCACCCTGTACGATTCCCGGGGTCTGATCAAAGGCGGCAGGGCATTCACCCACATTGTCTATCTGGACAATTGATGGAGCGGTCATGACGGAATGGATCAAGCAACGCGCGGCAGGCTCGCAGGCTCCCAAACACAACTTGGGACCGGTGGGGAAGACGCATGGTCGCGGCTCGGCCCTGATTTTGGCGGTGGTCCTGACGAGCTTGTTGGCCGTCGTGGGCGTGCTGTTCGTGATGGCGACCCGGCTGGACAAGATGGCCACCTCCGCCACGGCGGACAACCGGCAGCTCAGCCTGGCCGTCGATGCCGTCCTGGCCGAGATCAGTGAAGCTTTGGTCCTGGATGTCCCCGGCATCGGGAATTACCAGGAATACTACGACTATCCGGATACCAACGACGCCTGGCTGGCGAGCACGGAGCCGTACCAGTCCGGGACGAACTACTGCTGGCGACAGATCAGCAACCTGACAGCTCTTCCGGCCGCGAGCACCCGGAACGTGCGCATCCGGGTCGTGGGGGAACGCGAGCCCATTTCGGACGCGAACGCCACCGAGACGAATGCCGACGCCGATGGCGACGGCGTGGGCGATGCGCGCTGGTTCCAGGTGCCCGGCGTGATGTCGGGCAAGGGCCGACCGGTCTACGCGGCCGTACGCATCATCGACAACGGCGGTATGCTCAACGTGAACACCGGCTACAAGTTCGACCCCACCGAGCGGGACCCGAACCTGGTGGATGGGAGCAGCCAGCTCCAAGTCAACGTCCTGGCGCTGGCGAGCAAGCCCGGCGAGGTGCCGACGACCGGGCACGAGGCGGCCCTGCGGGGCGCCCGCGCCGTCACCCTGGCGGCCGCCCGCGACCTGCGCAGCTACGAGCAGCAGGTGATCTGGCGCTATCCGGACATGACGAGAGACCCGGACCCGAGCAATCCCTCGCCCTACACCCCATTCGATCTCTCCGACGAATTGGAGCTGCGCTATCGCTATCTCTTGAACCGCACGGACGTTGACAGCCGGCTGGAAAACTGGGGACGATTCCGGAACAACGCGTTTTCCACGCCGGTGGACGTGGACACGCAGTTGGGGGCGTGGTTCGGCCGGGTCGCGGGCAGCGGACTGGACCCCAACGGCGCCTATCGTACGCTCGCCACCACCTACAATGCGGATCGGATCCTTACCCCGAGGGCGTTGACCCTGGACAGCGGGACCAAGATCCGCAAGATGGTGAACGTCAACACGGTGGACGAGTTCGCTCTGCGGGTGGCGCTCGCGGCGGCGCTTTCTGAAGCCGACCCGAATACTCTCGGGCTCACGGACAAAGTGCTGCAGATCACCGCCAACTTGCGGGATTATATTGACGACGATGATGAGGTCACGGTCATGCAGGGGGGGTCCTCCCAATACTACGGTCTCGAGCGGCCCTGCCTCTACCTCTCCGAAATCGCCTACCGGCAGAAGAAGGACCCGGAAACGGAGGAGGTGCACACCTCGTACGCGGTCGAGTTGTACAAGCCGTACTTCGAAGACAGGGACCCCAAGCCCGGCGATTGGAAGCTCGTGATCGATAACCCCGCGGGCAGCGACATCGAGATCGAGCTGACGTGGTCCGGGTCGAGGCGGTTCCACGTCCTGCTGGCGGAGGACTCGGCCGCCTCTCTGGCGAAGGATTACGTCTTGTTCTCAGACCCGGAGGAACCGACCGACACGATGCCTCTGTTCGGCTACGACCGAAATGCGTATGCCAAGGCCACGCAGAGCCTGGACAAAGCCGGATTTGAACCAGGCGCCACGATTTCCCTGCAGCGCAGGGTCAGCTCGGCGGGGAAGTGGCTGACGGTCGATTTCAGACGCGTGCCCGATGGCTGGATCAAGGATGACGGTGTCGCCCGCAGTCTTCAGCGGGATATCGCGCCGAACAAGTGCCTGCGGCGGCTCTGGGCTTCCGACGCCCAGAGCTCGACGCCCGGGCTGGGCAACGCCGCGAGCAACTACGTGGACACCCAGCGGCCGGAAGTGATCCAGGCTCATCCCGCCAACAAGCCGCTGACGAATATCGGCCAGTTGGGCCTGATCCTGGCCAGAAGTGCGTACAGCCTCTCGGAAGGGGAAACGGCCGCCGACTGCCTGATCGACCTGCGCAATCCCACCTATCGGAGGCTTTTCAACTATCTCACCGTCATGGATCCGGGAGATGCGTCGCGGCATCCCGGACTGAGTGCCAATGAGACCCGCATCCAGGGACGCGTCAACATCAACACGGCGCCGGCGTTCGTCCTCGCGCAGCTCCCGTGGATGCAGTACGAGGACATGGCGCCCTTTCAGAAAGCGAACGCTGTCGTTGCTTATCGCGAGAGCCGCGGCGCTTTCAAAAGCATCGGCGATCTGATGCAGGTCGATGCCTTGTGCGCGCTGGCGTTCGATGGCAAGGACAACCAGCACACCGACATGCCCCGGGGACCCGATCTGACGCCCGATACGGCCCGTGACGACATGGAGGAACGCGATCTGATCTTCACCCGGATCAGCAATCTGGTGACCGTGCGGAGCGATGTCTTCACGGCCTACATTGTCACGCGCATCGGAACGAACGGACCGCAGAAAAGGATCATGGCGATTCTCGACCGGAGCAAAGTGAATTCCACCGGTGACCGGGTTCGAATCGTCGCCCAGTATCCCGTGCCCGACCCCCGGTAGCGGTGCCCGCGTGGTGTCAGTCCTTCATCATCTTCAGCAACGCTGGGTGTGTCTTCCGGTTTGCCGCGAGCACGTGGAAGGCTTGGCCGTCATAGCGGTCGAGATCGATGGGGAAGATTTGCCCTCCGTTCCAATCGGTGACCAGCGCCCCGGCGGCCTGGGCAATCACCGTGCCGGCCGCAATATCCCAGAGCTTCGGTGTACACATGACAGCCGCTACCAAGCCTCCCCTGGCGACGTAGGCCAAGTGCAGAGCGGTCGTCCCGAAATTGCGGAAACGCGACAGGCGGATGAGATCGGCGGCCCAGGACGGCAGGACACCCTCGAAGTGGCTGTCCAAGGCGACGCTCGTCAGAGGGCCGATTTGCTCTTCACCAGCAGAGATGCGCCGGCCGTCCAACTGGGCCTCCCCGGCCTTGACTGCTGTGAACATGGAATCGGTGGCGGGTTGGAACACCACGCCAACTGCCGGCTCGCCCTCGGACAATGCGGCGACGCTGACGGTAAAGACGGGCATACCGTGGGCAAAGTTGTTGGTCCCGTCAATGGGATCGATCACCCACCAGATCGCCGGCTCGCCCAAGGGCGCCCGCTTGAACATCTTGCCTTTTTCGCCTTCTTCAGCGATAAAACCGTGGTCGGGGTAGGTCTCCCGAATTCGCTGGATGATGATCCTCTGGCATTGGGCGTCGGCTTGGGTGACCAGCTCGCCTTCGTTTTTCTTGACAGCCTTGACGTAGTTCATCTCCTCCATCGCGTGCTGGCCGGCGAGCCGCGCCGCCACCACCGCCGTCTCCAACATCTCACTTAAGTCTTTTTGCTCCAAGGACATAGCACTCCTGCCGCGTTGGTTGACACGTTCACCGTCGTGCACTATTCTACACGGTATATGCAGGAACACCAACAAGAACCAGGCAGCAAAGTGGTGCGGCGGGCGTCCGCCAGGCAGCGCCGGGCAGCGGCTCTGATCGCGTTGACGATTGTGAGCCTCTTTGGCGGCTTATGGCTGCTCCAGAGCGCCGGGTTCGATTTCGGCCTGCTTTTTGGCCCCTGCGGCATGAAGCAGAGAACGGGCCTGCCGTGCCCGACCTGCGGCATGACCACGTGCGTCCTGGCGTTTGCCCGAGGCGAGCTCTTCACGGCCTTTTACGTCCAGCCGGCGGGAGCCTTTCTCTGCTCGCTGTTGGTGGTCGTGGCATTTTTTGCTTTCCTCACAGGCACTCTTGGCGTATATTTCTCGTTCTTTGACCGGCTGGCGGCCGAACTCAAGGTCAGATACCTGGTTGGGGGCCTGCTCGTGATTCTTGCCGCCGGATGGGCCGTCACCTTGGCGCGCGCCTGGGCGGCACTGGCTTAGCGGGTACCCGAACGAAAGTGGTCGTGTCTCGGGCCCCGAAGAAATCGGAGATCTTGGACTTCTTGGAGATTGGTATGATCAAAGTGCTCATCACGGACAAGCTCGCAAAGGAAGGAATCGACCTGATCAACGCCACGCAGGGCGCGGAAGCGGTGATCAAGATCGGGATCAGTGAAGATGAGCTGGCGAATATCATTCGCGATTACGATGGCCTGATCGTTCGCAGTGAAACCAAGGTCACGGCCAAGGTTCTTACCAACCCAGGCCGGCTGAAGGGTGTGGCCCGGGCAGGCGTGGGCGTCGACAACATTGATGTGCCGGCGGCCACGCGCAAGGGTATCCTTGTGATGAACACGCCGGGCGGCAATACGCTCAGTGCCGCCGAGCACACGATGGCCTTGATGCTCGCCATGAGCCGCAACGTCGTGCAGGCCTGCAACAGCCTCAAATCGGGTGCCTGGGACCGCAAGAAGTACATGGGCAATCAGCTCAACAACAAGGTCCTGGGGGTGATCGGCTTGGGTCGCATCGGCATGGCCGTGGCCCACATGGCACGCGGCTTCAACATGACGGTCGTGGGCTACGATCCGCTGGCCGCGCCCAAGAACGCCGAGCAGTTGGGCATCGAGGTGACGGACAGTCTGGAGCGGATCTTCCGCGAGTCCGATTTCATTACGGTTCACGTGCCCCGCAGCACGACGACCGTCAACATGATCAATACCGACCAGATCGCCATGATGAAACCGACGGTCCGGCTGGTCAACTGTGCCCGGGGCGGCATTATCAACGAGGACGCCCTCTACGAGGCTTTGGCCAAGAAGAAGATCGCCGGGGCCGCCTTGGACGTGTTCTCCGAGGAGCCGCCGAAGAATCTCGGATTTGCCAAACTCGACAACTGCATTGTGACGCCGCACCTGGGGGCCAGCACCGAGGAAGCCCAGGTCGAAGTCGCGGTGGAGGCCGCCCAGATTCTGCTGGATGCGATCAACGGCGGGCCGATCCGTAATGCGGTCAACGCGCCCTCGACGGCTGGCGCCATGCCGCCTGTGGTCGGCAAGTATGCCGATCTGGCCCGGCGCGTGGGCAAGCTGCTGAGCATCATCGCGCCCGGCAATATCAAGGAAGTCCAGGTGCAGTATCGTGGGTCCATTGCGGAGATGAGCGTTCAGCCGGCTACTCTGAACTTCGCCATCGGCCTGCTCCAGAAGCATTTCGACATGCCACTGAATATGGTCAATACGCCCGTGCTGGCCAAGGAACGCGGCATCGGCATCGACGAAACGAAGAACCCCGAAGCACGGGACGTAGCCTCGAGCTTCAGTGCCACCGTAACCACCAGCCAGGGCAAGCGAACGGTCCGAGGCTCGGTTTTCGGGGAAACCCTGCTGCGGATCATTGAGATCGACGGCTTCCACATCGAGATGACGCCGCAAGGCACGGTGCTGGTGATCTTCAATGACGACCGGCCCGGCGTTATCGGCGCTGTCGGCACGCTGCTGGGCAAGCACGGCATCAACATTGGTACGATGGGTGTCGGTCAGAAACTGGAGCAGCAAAAGGCGGTCTTGGCGGTCAGCCTCGACAAGGAGCCCGATGCGGCCACCATTGAGGACCTCCGCAAGCTGGACTTCGTCAACGAGCTGTATGTCTGCGGGCTGGATTGACGTCCGGGGCCCATCCCTGGATGATTCGCTGCCGCTTGGCTGAGCAAGCTGTTGCTGCCAATTATGGGGTGGCATCGTCAAGGTGGAAGATCTTGGCGATGCCACCCACCTCATATCCAGAGGAGTGAGCGTTATGGCGGAGAACCTCATCATCAGTGTCAGCGGGATGCGGGGCGTGGTGGGTGAGAATCTCACGCCAACCGTCGCGGCGGAATACGGTAGCGCGTTCGGGACCTTCCTGCGGAGCAACATCGATACCGCCGGCCGCCCGTTCACGGTCTGCATCGGGCGGGACTCGCGGGTCAGCGGGCCGATGCTGATGTCGGCTATCACGGCCGGCCTGTGCGCCGTCGGGATCGACGTGGTGGATCTGGGGCTCGTCCCGACTCCCAGCGTCGGGATCATGGTGCGTCACCTCGGCTGCGAAGGCGGGGTCATCATCACGGCTTCGCACAATCCGATTCCGTACAATGGGATCAAGCTGCTGCTGGGCAACGGCGTGGCGCCGCCGCCGGCAACCGCCAACGAGATCCGGCGCACGTTCTGGGATCGGCATTTTCATTTTGTCGCCTCGGACCGTTGTGGCAAGCTGGCCTGCAACGCCGAGACCGAACGCGTCCACGTCGAGAAGGTTCTGGGGATCGTGAACGCCGCGCAGATCGCCGGCAAGAAGTACAGGGTTGTCCTCGACAGTGTGAATGGGGCCGGGGCGGCGATCACGAAGAGCCTGCTGGCCGAATTGGGCTGTGAGGTCGTGGCGGTAAATGACCAGCCGACGGGGCTTTTCGCCCACGAGCCCGAGCCCACCGCCGCCAACCTGACGGGGCTGTGCTGGCGGGTAAAGAAGGAACATGCGTACCTGGGGTTCGCCCAAGATCCGGACGCCGACCGGCTGGCGATCGTTGATGACCAGGGCACGTACATCGGGGAAGAGTATACCCTGGCTTTGGCGGCCCTGCAGGTTTTCTCGAAGCGGACGGGTACCGCCGCCGCCAACCTGTCCACCTCGCGGATGATCGACGACGTTGCTCGGCGGGCCGGGGGCAGCGTCCTCCGCACACCGGTGGGGGAGGCCAATGTCGCCAACACCATGATCGAGCACCACTGCATCATCGGCGGCGAGGGCAACGGGGGCGTGATCGATCTGCGAGTCGGGCCGATTCGCGACAGCTTGGTCGGAATCGCCCTGGTCCTGCAATTGATGGCCGAGACGGGCAAAAGCATCAGCCAATTGGTGCAGGAGATCGGGGGCTATTCCATGTACAAGGACAAATTCGCGGCTGACGCCCAGCAGGCCCGGCAAATCCAGGAACTGGCGATTGCCAGGTTCGACGACGCCACGATGAACGTTTCCGATGGCCTGCGCCTCGACTTCCCCGACGGCTGGATTCACCTGCGCACGAGCAACACCGAGCCGGTGATGCGGGTGATTGTGGAGGCCAAGGACGAGCCCACCGCGCGACGGTACATCCAGGCGGTCTCCGACATCCGCAGATCTGTCCTGGAGTCCGGCGCCGCCGGCGCGTCATAGCTCGCCGCGTCAGGTTTGCCCTGGCTGCAAGCACCGCCCCCGTTTGTCATCGCGAGCGGAGCGAAGCAGTCTCCCATGCTGGGAGCCGAGATTGCTAATGCGATCTGCCAGGGGGCTGATCGCGAAGTGGACAATCGCTTGCGGTACGCGGGAACCTGGCATATAATAGCTCGTACACTGATCTGTGGATAGGAGAAGAGGGCGTTGGCCGCACGCGGTTGTGCATACACTGTGGGTGAAGTCTTGAGTGTTCATTGGACAGAACATAAGCCGGTTGTCCTCGTGGTGGACGATGAACGAGACCACGCCGATGGCATGGTGGAGGCCCTCGGTAAGCTGCCCGTGGAGGCCCTGGCGGTCTATACGGGCGAGCATGCCATCGAAGTCCTGCGCAATCAAAGGGTTGATGTCGTCGTAACGGACCTGAAGCTGGAGGGACAGGCCGATGGGCTGGACGTGCTGCGGGAGGCAAAACGTAGCGGCGGCTCCACGGAGGTCATTCTGATCACCGCCTATGCGACCATCGACAACTGCAAAGAGGCCATCCGGCAGGGGGCGTTCGATTATCTTGTCAAGCCACTGGACATCGACCAACTGCGGACCCTGGTGGAGCAGGCGGCCCGGCGGGCGACGGCGGCCTACTCCCAACGGACCCAGGCGCCGCAGGAGCCGGAATCCTTCTTGTTCGACGGCATCCGGGGTATCAGTCCAGCAATGCACGGCATCTTCGAGATCATGCGACGCGTGGCCCCGACCAGCATCTCTGTCCTGATCGAGGGTCCTTCCGGCGCCGGCAAGGAGCTTCTGGCGCGGGCGATTCATGCCAATTCCCTGCGCCGGGACAAGCCATTCCGTCCGGTCAACTGCGCCGGGCTGACCGAAACGCTGCTGGAGAGCGAGTTGTTCGGGCACGTCAAAGGGGCGTTCACAGGCGCCAACACCGACCGCAAGGGCCTGTTCGAGATTGCCGACAAAGGAACGCTCTTTCTCGATGAGATCGGAGATATGCCGCTGACGATGCAGGCGAAGCTGCTCCGCGTGATCGAGGATGGCGTCGTCACGCCGGTGGGATCGAACAAGGCGACCGTGGTGGACGTGCGGATCATCAGCGCCACCAATCACAACCTGTCGAATCTCATTGAGCGCAACACGTTCCGGCAGGACCTGTACTTCCGGATCCGGGGCGTGAACCTCGTGTTGCCGGCCCTGCGTGAGAGACCCGAAGACATCCCGATCCTGGCCGAGCATTTCCTGCAGGAGGCGGCCGAGGAGACCGGTTCGAAAGTCGCTGGCATTACGGACGCCGCGATGAACATTCTCGTCGGCTACGAGTGGCCGGGCAACATCCGTCAGCTCAAGAATGCGATCCGGACGATGGTCGTGATGTGCGATCAGCCCAGGATTGACGTTCAGGATTTGCCGCCCGAGATCTCGCCACGCCGGCAATTGCCCGGGACCACCGCCTCCCCGGCCAGTCTGGCAGGGGTCTCTCTGAACGATCTGGAGAAGAAAGCGATTGCCGATACACTGGCCCGAACGCAGGGCAATCGCGAGAAGGCCGCCAAGATCCTCGGCATCGGCGAGCGGACCCTGTATCGCAAGATTAGAGAATACAACCTGTAGGATCGATCAAGGCCGTTCAGCGACGACTCGACTTTTCCGACAGCTTTCGCTGAAGCCACGGGGGCATCTGCTCCGGCTTCACTTCTTTCCAGAGTCCTTGCCCGGTCGACCGGGCGGCCGCCTCCAATTGGAGATACTTCTGGAAGTAGCTGTGCCGAAACCGCCGCTCGGCATAGGCGTAGCCCCCCGAGAGCAACTCCTCGTTGAGGAACTTCCCGTCCGGCAACTCGAGGTACGCGAGCAGCCTTTCATAGCGGTCGCGGCTCCCCGCTCGTTCATCAAGATAGACACCCACCACCTGATCGAGAGCCAGACGCTTGGTGCAGGCCGTAGACTCTTCGGCGAAGTACATCCGCTCGCTTCTGTTTGAACCCATCTCCGGGGCGTCGATCCCTATCAGTCGGACTTTGGTCGTCTCGTGTCCCTGATCGGGTGCGGCAAGGTGGAGTGTGTCGCCATCGACAACCCGGACCACCAGGAACTTCTGACCCTGGTACCGCGTCGCGTCCGCGGCAAATGACTGACGCTGTGCCGCGGATGGGCCCGAGCGTCGTGGGGAAACCGCCTCCCGATCGAACCAAACCAGAAGAGCCGTCCCGATCAGACTGAGGCCGACCAGGACGGCTCGTGTGCGTCGACTCATCGCGCGATTTGTTCTTGACCTGCGCGCCAACGACTCTCGCCCCTTGACCGCTAAACCGGCTTGCGCTGCCGGGCGGGCTTATCCAGCTCGAACGCCAGGCACACCGCCTCGAGCGCCTTTTCGACCTCCTCTTTACCGACGGCGCAACTGATGCGAATCTCGCTCGTCGTGATCGAGTCGATGTTGACCTTCGCCTTCGCCAGGGCGCCGAACATCTTCTCGGCCACGCCGTACTGCGACCGCATGCCCACGCCTATCACGGAGACCAAAGCGATGTCGTCCCGGACAAAGACGCTTTCGCAGTGCAGCTCCGATTTCAGGTCTTCCGCCACCTCTTTGGCCGTCTGCAGGTCGGAGGTGCCTACCATGAACGAGAGCGTCGCCTTCTGGGGGCTGACTTCCGTCTGGATGATATCGTTGACAACCACCTTGGCTTCTGCCAGGCGGGCAAATACCTGGGCGGCAATCCCCGGAACGTTGGGAATGCCGATCAAACCGATTTTGGCCATTTCTTTCTGTATCGTCGCACCGGATACCAACACGCCTTCCATCTGGGGCACCTCATGAGTTATGATCGTTCCCGGATTATCATTTCCGCTGTTTCTAACACGAATCTTGACATTGTAGCGTTTGCCGAACGCGACGGAGCGGATGTGCAGGACGCCGGCCCCGAGGCTGGCCATTTCCAGCATCTCATCGTAGCTGATCTCATCGAGCATCACGGCCGGCTTGAAGACGTTCGGATCCGCCGTGTACACGCCGTCAACGTCGGTGAAGATCTCGCACGCCTCGGCTTTCAGGGCGGCCGCCAGGGCCACGGCACTGGTGTCCGAGCCGCCTCGACCGAGCGTCGTGACATTGCCGAACTCGTCAATGCCCTGGAAGCCGGCGACAATGACTACTTGATCCTGATCCAACTCGCGGCGAATGACCTCGGCGTCAATGCTCTTGATCTGGGCCTTCGAGTACACGCCGTCGGTCATCATGCGAATCTGCCCGCCGGTGAAGCTGATGGCCTCGTAGCCCATCGCCTGCAGCGCCATGGCAAACAGCGATACCGTCTGCTGCTCGCCGGTGCTGAGCAATTGATCCATTTCCCGCTTGGGAGGGTTCGGGTTGAGTTCCAGCGCATCCCGGACCAACTCATCGGTTTGCTGCCCGCGCGCGGAGGCGACCACGACGACCTGATAGCCCGCTTGCCTTTTCTCAATGACCCGTCGGGCGGCACGGCGGATCTTATCCGCATCCGCGACCGAGGTGCCACCGAATTTCTGAACGATAATGGCCATAGTCACCCCTAAAAAGCCTCAAGTTTGAAGTGTCAAGTCTGAAGTCGGAAGCCGGGAAGACGATCTGTCTCCCTTTCCATGAGTTGCTGGAAAGTTCGAACGTGAAACTCCTCTATTCTAACTTCTGAGGAAATACTCCATCAACTCGCAGCCCTTCTCGATGCGAAGCCCCGCCTGGGCGGCGTTCGCCTCGCTGAATCCCAGATGTAGAACGCCGGTGACCTGCGTCCCGGCCATGGCAAAGGGAACCGGCTCGGCCGAATGCGCACCGCCTCGGACGGGCGTCGGATGGTCCGGCAGCACCAGGATTCGCCAGCTCTCGCCGCGTTCCAACGCTTCCAATACCGGGCCTACGATGTGCTGATCCACTTGTTCAATAGCCTTTTTCTTGGCCTCGGCATCGCCCTCGTGGCCGGCCTCGTCCGGCGCCTCGACGTGGACGAAAACCAGGTCGTATTCCTCCAACGCCCGCACGGCGGCCTGGCCCTTGCCCGCGTAGTTCGTATCGACGAAACCGGTGGCGCCGGGCACGTCAATCAGATCGAATCCTATCAGCTTGGCCAGTCCTCGGACCAAGTCCACGGCCGTGATCGCCGCTCCCCGGAGGCCGTATCGTTTGCGGAAGCTGTCCAAGTGGGCCTGCTTGCCCTGGCCCCAGAGCCATACCGAGCTGACTTGGTTCTCGCCGAGGTCCTGCCGCACCCGGTTGACCTCGTGTCCGGCGAACAATTGCTGCGATTGGTTCATCAACTGGATCAGCAGGTCGGCGCCTTTGCCGCGCGGCAGGATCTTCTCAACCGCCTTGCCGATGTGGTCGTGCGGCGGGTAGGTCCGAACGTCGAAGTCCATGCCTTTGCAGACGAGCAGGTGCCGGTAGCTGACACCGGTGTGCAAAGACATACGCTCATCGGTGATATGGGCCTGCAACTCCTCGACCAGGCTGCTGGCCTCTTCCGTGGAGATGTGCCCGGCGCTGTGATCGACCATCAAACCGTCGGCGATGGTCACCAGATTGCACCGGAAGACCCAGTCGTCCATCCCCAGCCGGATGCCACGGGCCGCCGCTTCAATCGGCGCCCGCCCGCTGTAGTAGCGCAGCGGATCGTATCCCAGGAGACTCATCTGCGCGACGTCGCTGCCCGGCTCGAGACCCTCCGGCACCGTTCGCACGAGTCCCTGCCGGCCTTCCGTACTGATCCGGTCCATGTTCGGAGTCTGAGCCGCCTCCAGGGGTGTCTTGCCCCCGAATTCCTCCAACGGCCGATCCGCCGCACCATCCGGAACTATGATGACATACTTCGCCATGCCAACCTGAACTCTAGATCACTCCCATTTCGGATTGCGGATTTCGGATTGCGGATTCGACTCACGACACTAATCCGCAATCCGCAATCGGTTAAGTGTCCTTATCCTGCGGAATATCCACGACTCGTATGCAGACCGGCTTGCCACTGATCACATCGGACCGCGTCATGTCCGCCAGGGCCGCCGACATATTCTTCTCCTGTGTCTTGTGGGTCGTGATCACCACGGGCACAGTATTGGACGGGCCGCTGCCTTCGTGCTGGAGGACCCCGGAGATGCTGATCTCGTGGTCGCCGAGAATCTTGCCATAGCGTGCGACCACGCCGGGCTTGTCCTTGGCCATCACGCGGACGTAGAAGCGGCTGATGGAATCATCGATCCTTTCCAGCAGCGGCTTCACCTCTGCCCGGGGCTTGAGCCGCAGGCTTTCGAAGATCCTTCGGGAATTGCCGAGGGCCACGTCGATCAGATCGGCGACCACGGCGCTGGCCGTGGGCATCATGCCGGCCCCTCGCCCATAGTAGAAGGTCTCGCCCACGGCATTGCCGAAGACGCTAATGGCGTTGAACGAGCCGTCCACGCGGGCCAGCCAGGAATCGGCCGAGATGAACGACGGGTGGACCCGTAGCGAGATCTTGCCCTCGGGGTTTCTCAGCCCGATCGCCAGCAGCTTGAGGCAGTAGCCCATCTCGCGGCCGTAACGGATGTCGTCCCGCGCGATGCCGTCGAGCCCTTGGACATAGATGTCGTCCAGGTCGATCTCGTAGCCGAAGGCGATGGAGGCGAGGATCGCCAGTTTGTGAGCGCTGTCCCCGCCGGAGATGTCCAACGTGGGGTCCGCCTCGGCGTAACCGCGTTTTTGGGCCTTGGCCAGGGCCGCCGAGAACGCATCATCCTTGGTGCTCATGCTGGAGAGGATGTAGTTGCACGTGCCGTTGACGATGCCGTACATGCCCGTGAGCTGGTTGGCGGACAGTCCCGTGCGAATGGCGCCGATGATGGGAATCCCACCGGCACAACTGGCCTCAAAGGCGATGCACCGGCCGTTCTCATGGGCGACCCGGTAGAGTTCGCCCCCGTGCACCGCCAGCAGCGCCTTGTTCGCCGTGACCACGTCCTTGCCGGCCCGGAGCATCTGGAGCTGGATCTCCTTGGCAATGCCTGTGCCGCCGACCAACTCGATGCCCACCGTGATGCTGGGGTCCTTGAGCAGCCGATTCAGATCGTTGGTCAGGACTCCTTCGGGCAGTGGCACGGGACGCGCCCTCTGCG
>Ga0315280_10001425_pt1 | contig 41269 bp, 33 predicted proteins | sample YL17G06_40_MG_FD_203697 | JGI IMG/M metagenome (GOLD analysis project Ga0315280, IMG submission 203697) | Sediment microbial communities from Yellowstone Lake, YNP, Wyoming, USA - YL17G06_40 | ecosystem: Environmental > Aquatic > Freshwater > Lake > Sediment | place: USA: Wyoming | collected...
TGAAGCGGTTGGACAGAAACGCTATGCCCGGGTCGTTGCCGGGATCGGGCGACGACCACTGCGGGCGGGTATCGAACAGCGGCACGGTGGTGAGGGGGTTAACCTGCTTTGAGCCAGAGGTCACCTGGATGAGCTGCCCGCCGCTGACAAGCCAGATCCGCCGGCCGCCGTCTCCGGCTCCGCGGTTGGACTCCACGAGCAGGTCGCCCTGGCCGTTGTAGTCCGGGTTGTCATAGACGTAGGTCCCGCCGAGAAGCCCGCCCGCGGTGAACGGCGCGGCCGCCCCGCCGGCGATTGCGCCCCTCCGAAGGGTCATCTGGCCGCTCGCGGCGTTGTAGTCCGACGCGAAGACCACGTTGCCGGCGCCGTCAAACGTGATAGAGCGGATTACCCACCCGTTCGTGTCGACGGCGTTGCTGAAGTTCGTGGAGACATCGACCGGGGCGAGGCTCAGGTTGTCGAGTCGCTTGACGAAAACGTGGTCTCCGGTGGCCGTCTCCGCGACGTACGCCACGTACCAAAGGCCGCTTTGCCCAACGGCGGGGTAGCGCTCGTTCGCGGCCGGTGTGTTGGTGATCTGGAAGCCGTGCGCCTTGTTCGTGGCCCAGCTTCCGATAGGCGGATCAGTTCTCGGGACCGGGTAGGCCCACAGATCGTAGTCCGCCTTAGGAGCCAGATTCCCGCGCGCATCCGCCCGATTCGATGACACGATAAGCCCGCCGCGGTTGCCGGTCTCGTTAGTGGAGTCGACGAGCGCCGGCGCGTCGAGCACGCCCGCGTCGAAACCGGCGGGCTGGCGATCATCGATGCCGGTCTGCTGCAGCACAACCTGGCGGGTCTCAACGACGCTGTTCTGCGAGATCTGCACGCCGTTGCCTTGGATCAGCCGTTCGAGGCTGTCCGGACCGGTGATCGGCCCGACATCGACGCGCGAGGCCCTATCAGTGCGCTGAAACGTGAGCTGCCGCTCCATCAGTGGCGACGGGGGCCCGAGCCCGGCGGGCCGTTCGCCGCTCTGCGGGTCTCGCGGGGTCCTTATGGAGCCCACCCCCGCGTAGGCGGGAACCGCCATCGCAAGGAGCACTGCCACCAACGCGACACCCGCGAGAGCTACGAGGGCTCGTTGTGCCTTGGGCATACTCGACTCAACTCCCTTAACCTGACACCACGCAACCGGGCGCCCATGCAAGGGGCGCCGGCGGCATCAACAGTCCACAGCCGGTGCTCACGCCCGAAACAGGCGCTCGGCAACCGGTTCTCCGTCTTCCAAGACGGCCTGCGCCGGAGGCCTGTCTCGCCTAATTCCCCACTCTCAACTCGGCCCCACGCGACGAGTGTTCACCGGGGCGCCTGCCGCTCAACACCGCAAGCAGCGACCCAAGCGCAACGACACGCTGGAACCGCTGCTCAGCTTGATTCTCCCTACTCATTCGAGTTACGGCGTCTGTTTCGGACGAGAGCCCTCCGCCTCCTGCCTGGCCGGCACAAAACCGACACCAGCGCCGCAACGCCCCGGATGGGGAGCTAGCCGGCATCCATCCATTCCCGGACTAGATCGCGGAGGGTCTCGGAACTGGATTCACCGTCGACCTCCCGCGCGCACTCTGCGTGAATCTCCGGCATCTCACCGTGCGCATCAACGACGGCCCTCGCCCGATCCTCTGTCCAGCCGCGCCCGGCGATGAGCCGTCTCACCCGCTCCTCCACCGGCGCCGACACGAACCAGACCTCGTCGCATAGCGCGTCCGCCCCGATGCTGAACAGCACCGCCGCCTCGATGATCAGGTGCCGCGTGCCGGTACTTAGGCACTCGGCGACGGTCTCGGCCACGGCCCGGCCGAGGGCCGGATGTGTGATCTCGCTGAGCCGCCTGAGCGCGCTCGGATCATGGAAGACGAGGGCGCCGAGTTCCTCCCGGTCCAGCGATCCGTCGCTCCGGATCGCTCCGGGGAAGGCGCCCCCGATCGCGCTCAGCAGCGGCTCCCCCGCACGCACGAGGCGCGCGTATACCGCGTCCGCTTCAACCGTCGCGGCGCCCGCTTCCCGGAAGAGGCGCAGCAGGAAGGTCTTGCCTCCGGCTACGGGGCCGGTCAGGCCTAGGACGCGGCCGGTACGATGGCGCGGGGACCGTCGCTCCGACGGTCCCCGCTGCAGTGTTCCGTCAGGCATCTTGGCCCCGACCAGGGAAGACCTACCCCTCTCCCTGTGCCTTTCCTTCCTCGTCGGGCTCAGCGCCCTCCCCGGCGACAGCGGCCCGAAGCGTGGCGCCGAACATGTCGCCGAGCGTGGTGCCGGAGACCTCCTGGGTCCCGCCGCCCATGTACTGCCGCATCTCGGCTCGCTCCGCGTCGCGCTGGACCTGGGCGAGGCTCAGGGTCATGCGGCGCTGCCGCGGCTGGATGCTGATGACCTTCACGACGACCTGGTCGCCGGCCTTCACCACGTCCTCGGGTTTGTCGATCCTCCCCTGCGCCATCTCGGAGATCGGGATGAAGGCCTCCACGCCCTCCTGCAGCTTCACGAACGCGCCGGAGGTGACGCACCGGGTGATCGGGCCCGTCATGGTCTGTCCGACCTGGTAGTTGCGGCCCACGAGCTGCCACGGGTCGGGTAGGAGCTGCTTGCGGCTCAGGCTGATGCGGTCCTTCTCCTTGTCGATCTTCAGGACCATCACACGGATGTTCTCGCCGGTGGTCAACACCTCCGACGGGTGCTTGACATGGACCCAGTCGAGCTCCGTGATATGCAGCAGACCGTCTACCCCGCCGAGATCGATGAAGGCGCCGTAGTTGGTGATGTTGCGGACGGTACCCTCGCGGACCTGGCCCTCTTTGAGCTCCGTCATCACCCGGTCGCGGCTCTGCTCGCGGACCTCCTTCTCCGCGAGGCGGCGGCTTAGAATCACCTTCTTGCGATTACGCTCCACCTCGATGATCTTGGCGTTTACGACCTCGCCCACGAAGCGCTCCAGCTCATTGGGATTGCGGACCCCGACGTGCGACGCCGGGATGAACCCCGTGACACCCAGATCGACCCTGAGGCCGCCGCGGACACGGTCGACGACGGTGCACTGCACGATCTCGCCGCTCTCATACGCCGCGAGGATGCGTTCCCAGTTGAGTTCGTGGTCGGCGCGCTTCTTGCTGAGGGTGATGCTACCTTCCTCGTCATCCGAGCTGACCACAAAGACCCTGATCTTGTCACCGACCAGGAGACTCTCGATCTCCTCCTGGGAGAACTCCTTCGGGTTGATAAGCCCCTCGGACTTCGTGCCCACGTCGACGAGCACGCCTTCATCGTCGATACGGACCACGGTGCCTTCAACGATGCTGCCCTCGCGCAGACCCGACAGAGAGATCTGGGCCTCCAGCTCCGCCATCGTGGGTTCGCCGACGAGTCGCTTCTCGAACTCCTCCTCATCGTGCGGCGAGGACAACGCTGGGCTCGGCGGCATGTCCCCGGCATCGGTGCCGGTTGGGCCGGCGTCCGGAAGGGCGCTGCCGGCTTCCCCGACCGGACCGGCCGTCAGGTCGTCACGCTTGTCGAATTCCGAGCCACCAACCATCGTCGATTGCCTCCTCGCGGGCTTCGGGGCCGGAGCCCCTCGCCGCAGCCGCCTGGTCGAATGATCTGTCGCCTGCGAAACCACCGGTCCTGTCGGTTGTCCGAATGCTCAGGATCTCAATGCGCATGCGGCGCTCGCGGACGCCTGTGTCGGACGCGCGGTGAATCCTCCTCTTTCACCGTGAAGTCCGCCTGACCTTCACCTGCCGTACTTTTTTGGGCGGGCCAGTCCGTCCCCGCGCGCTAGCCAAGCGCGCTCATGTCTCCCCAGTTGCGCCCGACCTTCGCATCGACCATCACCGGCACGGCAAGGTGCAGCGCCCCGGCCATGAGCTCACGAGCTTGAGCGGCCACTTGGGGCGCGTGTCCCTCGGTGACCTCGAACACGAGCTCGTCGTGGACTTGCAGCAGCAGACCCACCTCGGCGTCACCGGCGAACGCGTCCGACACTCTCAGCATCGCGAGCTTCACAAGGTCCGCCGCCGTACCCTGGATGGGCGTGTTGACGGCCATACGCTCCCCGGCGGCGCGGACCTGGGGCTGTGATGAGCGGAGCTCAGGCAGATCGCGCCTACGTCCGAGCATCGTGGTGACGTAGCCCAGCTCGCGCGCCTGCTCGACGATCTCCTCCGTGTAGCGCCGCACGCCGCTGTACCGCTGGAAGTACCGATCGATGAACCCGGCGGCTTCCGCGCGTGAGATCCCCAGCCCGCGCGCGAGGCTCACGGCGCCCATCCCGTAGATCACCCCGAAGTTGACCGTCTTGGCGATCCCCCGCATCTGGCGCGTTACGTCCGAGATCGGCTTGTCAAACAGCAGCGAAGCCGTGTGGGTGTGCACATCCAGGCCTTTGGCGAACGCCTCGACCAGCCGCTCGTCGCCCGTGAAGTGCGCGAGGATGCGCAGCTCGATCTGGCTGTAGTCGCAGGACAGGAGCACCCACCCGTCCTCGGGAGCGACAAAGCAACGCCGCACCTCGCGTCCCCATTCGGTCCTTACCGGTATGTTCTGCAAGTTCGGATCAGAGGACGACAGGCGGCCCGTCACCACCGCCGCCTGGTTGTACCGTGTGTGCACTCGCCCGGTCCGGGGGTCCGCCAGACCGAGCAGCGCGTCCACGTATGTGCTGAGGAGCTTCGTGAGCTGGCGCCACTCGAGGATCTGCCGCACGATCTCGTGCTCCTCCGCGAGGGCGTCGAGCACATCGGCATCCGTCGAGTAGCCCGTCTTGGTCTTCCGTCCGTGCGGCAGCTCGAGCTTGGTGAACAGGATCTCCTGTAGCTGCTTCGGCGACCCGATTGTGAAGCGCTCGCCCGCGAGCTCGAAGACGCGCTCTTCGGCCTCGGCAACCCGCGCCCGGAGGCGTGAGCCAAGCTCCTTGAGGGCCTCGGCGTCGATCTTGATCCCACGACCCTCCATCGACGCGAGCACCGACGCCAGTGGCAGCTCGACTTCCTCATACAGCCGAGTGAGCCCCTCCTCCGCGAGCTGCTCCCGCAGCTTCCCCATGAGGGCGTGCAGCCCCGATGCGGCGCGCGCGTGATCCTCGGCGGATGAAGCCGGAGCGAGCGGACGCCCGGTGTAACGACCGACGAGCCCCGGCAGGTCGAGGCTCCCCAGGCCGTGCGACAGTAGGTAGGCGGCGAGCTGCGCGTCGTCCCGGACGCCCCCGAGTCGGACCGGCTCCAGGCGCCGCATCGTCTTCTTCGCGCTGTAGCAGATCTTCTGGACGCGCCCGTCTTCCAACATGCGCCTCACCGGCTCGGGCAGATCCGGTGGGCCCTCGTCCGCGTCGAAGAGCGTAGGGCCCGACGGCTCCCGCAGCACGAACGCATACCCGTGTCCGCTCGCATCCGCCGCGCCCAGGGTCAGCAGGCCCTGCGTCCCGAACTCCGGGACCAGCGCCACCTCGCCCGACGCCCGCAGGCGGTTCACGGCTGTTTCCAGCGCCCGGGCGTTGCGGCAGTCCACGACGGTGGCGTCGCCCTCCGCCGGCTCGGGGGGTGCGAGGTTCTCGGCGAGCGTTCTGAACCCGAGGTCCATGAAGACCTGACGGGCCCGCTCGGTGTCCGGCCCCCGGCGCTCCGTGGCGGCCAGGTCCAGGCCGAGATCGAGGTCCGTCACGATGGTCAGAACCTGCCGCGCCGCGGGAAAGCCGTCGGCGGCCGCGAGCACCGCGTCGCGGATCCTCGGGTTAGGGATCTCCGACGCCCTGGCGAGCGCGTCGTCGAGTGAGCCGAACTGCTCAAGGAGCTGTGCGGCCCGCTTCGGACCGACCCCGGCGACCCCCTTGATGTTGTCCGAGGAGTCGCCCGCGAGGGCCTTGTAGTCGACAACCTGCGCCGGGTCCACGCCCAGCTTCTCGCGAACGTCCACGGCGCCAAGGAGCACGTTGCCCCTCATCGACCGGTCCGCCCCGCATATGAACACGTCGTCGCGCACGAGCTGGTACGCGTCCTGGTCACCGGTGGCGAGGTACGACCGCACGCCCCGCCGGTGAGCCATCGCTGCGAGCGTACCGAGCACGTCGTCGGCCTCGTACCCCGGTGCGCCGATCACGGGGATGGAAAGGGCGCGAGCGACCTCATCCAGCAGCGGCATCTGCGACACTAGGTCCTCGGGCATCGGGGGACGGTTGGCCTTGTACTGGGGCATGAGCTCCGACCTGAACGACGGCTCGGCACTAGGTAGGTCGATGGCGATGGCGACGTACCGCGGCTGCAGCTCCTCCATCATGGCCATGACCATGCGCACGAAGCCGAAGATAGCGTTGACCGGACGACCGTCGGGCGCGTTCAGGGAGGGGAGTGCGTGGAAGGCGCGGTACAGCAGATTGTGCGCATCGATGACCAGGAGGGACTCGGGCCCGTCGGCCGCGCCGTCTGAGCGTTGGTCTGCCGGCACCATGGAACCTCCGCCTTCCGGCAAGCGGCCTGAGAACGTTCGGCCCCGGTACGCCGCGCGTCGAGCGGCGGCGATCCCGGGGCCGGCGTCTGCCTGTTGACATGAGAGTTCCGCGCCGTGCGGGCTCTTCCTGCAGCCGGGCCGGTCGTGTATGCTGGGAGGCCGGCTCTGACAGGCGAAGCAGGAGGCGTTCAATGGCTCGACCGCGTTGCCTGTTGCTGATGACGGCCGCGCTTGCCGCGTCGGCTGTGCTCGTCGGCGGATGCTTCGCTCCGAAATCCAACCAGATGAACGTTCCGCCTCCGCCGCTGGTGAAGCCCAGGGGTGAGTTCCGCGACAAGCTGTACGCCCTTGTGCCCGTCTCGACCGGCAATCCCGCGCCCATGGTTGAAATGCGGCTCGTCGGGCCCGGTAACGGGTTCGGACATGCCCTCTACGACGAGGCGCAAGCCTACCTCCGCCAACAGACGCTCGACCTGCTGTCACAGGCACAAGCCGCGGCCGCGAAGTTGGATTGCAGCCTCCTAGTGCTGGACGCTGCGCGCAGCGACCCGGTACAGAGGGCCCTGGCCGCGCTGGTCGCCGACGATCGCTTCGTCAAGGCCCCCAAGAAGAGCGAAGGCTCCCCTGAGACGCACGGCGCGGCGGTCGACGTCACCCTCGTGGACATGAGCAACGGCGGCCGCGAGCTTCAGATGGGCTCCGAGTACATGCAGATCGAGCCCGCCTCGCTGAACACGGCCGACAGCGTCGACAAGGACGCTCTGCTCAACCGCATCAACCTGCAGAATCTCATGCTGCGGGTCGGCTTCGAGCAGGGCAGCACGTGGTGGCACTACAGCGATCCAAGCTGGAAGGACTACCCCGAGGTGGCGGAGAGCGACTACCCACACAAGCTGTCCAAGGCCGCCCAGGAGGCCCTGGAACGCGCACGGGCATCCGGCTCCGAGTCGGCCCCGGCGGAGAACCCGGCCGGCTAGCACAGACTGCGCACGCACAGCCACTACCCGTTCCACGCGCTGGCCGCCTCTAGTGTAGAGGAGACGGGACAGCGATGATCTCATCCTCCACGGCTCGGTACCCCGACCAGGTCCTGGTACTGTCGGCCATCGCCGGCGACGTCGACTCATTCGATGAGCTGGTCAGGCGGTATCGGCCCGCGGTGGTCCGGACCGTTCGGGGGCTTGTCGGCGACCCGGAGCAAGCCCAGGATGCGGCGCAGGAGGCATTCCTCATCGCCTTCAGGTGCTTGCCCCAGCTCTCACTGCCGGAGGCGTTCGGTCCCTGGCTCAAGCGGATCGCCGTGCGTTGCGCGCGGCGGCGCGCCGCAGGCGAGTCCGCCCGGCGCGCGGTGACCGAGCCGCTCGACGAAGCGGTCCTCGCCCTCTGCATGAGCCTGGCCGCCCCGCCGGACGAGGCCGTCGTTGCCAGCGTCCGCGGCGAGGCCGTGCACTCAGCGGTCCGCCGCCTTCCCGAGCCGTTGGCCGAGACCGTGGAGCTGCGGTTCACGGCGGATATGCCGCTTGCGCGGATCGCGGATTACCAAGGCATCACGACCGACGGTGTCAAGTGGCGCCTGCGCCGAGCACTGGGGCTCCTGCGGGAGCTGATCGCGACGGATGTCACCCTTGCCGATTCCCTCCGCTGAGGGACGGTGGCAGAGAGGAAAGGAAGAGCACGATGTCAGACGAGAAGCCCGAGGTTACCGTACGTTTGTTGAGGGTCGTTAGGTCGATCGTCGATCACGCCGAGGCCGTCCAGTCCGGCTTGATCGAAGAGCAGCCGGCCGCGACCCACTACATGAGGCAGCAGCTCAACCGCGTGCTCGCCGAGCTGGGCAAGACCGACCCGCTGGTGGCCGATCTGTTCCCGCCGGTTCCGGACGAGACCGGCATCGCCGACGTTGCCACGATCGCCAAGCAGCTCCTAGACGCGGTGGGCGAGCACGACTCCTTCGCCAGCCGCGCGGCGAAGGCGGCGAAGCACGGGCTGTCCATCACCGGCGAGAACGTCAGCGTGTGCCTGTCTGACCTGGCCGAGCTCGGTTCGCAGATCCGTACGAAGGTCGCCGTCGCCCTTGACGACGCGTTTGGCGGCAAGGAGGGGCCCAAGGACGAGGAGGTCGAGGCGCGGATCCAGGAGCTCGAGCGCCAGATCAAGGAGGCCGCGCAGAACCTGTCGGCCGAGGCGGGCCAGGGCGCGGAGCAGGCGGGCAAGCTAGTGGCCGCGGCGAAGGAGCTCGCCAAGCTGCACCTGCGCAAGGCGCGCAAAGTCGTCGTCAAGGCTACCTGCTGCGACTCCGAGGACGCCGAGGACGAAGCGGACGGCGAAGAGTGCGGGCCGAGCGGCGGGTGCTGCTGCGGGCCCGAGGACTAAGCGAGGATGGGCCGACGCCGGCGGCGCACCGGCGTCGGCCCATCTCGTCAGGTCCCCTGCAGCGCGCGTTTGCCGAAGACGGGGATGCGCTCGACCGCCTTCCGCATGGTCTTCGTCGCGTACTCCTCGAACCAGCCGAGTCTCAGCGCGAGGATCATCAGTACGATCAGTGCCACCTTCAGCGCCCAGCCGAGAAGCGCGCCCAGCAGAAGCCACTTCATCGCAAACACCTCGCTTCCAGTAGAACAGAGACGCGCGGGCGGACTGGGGGGTAGCGGGGCACGGCTCCCACGTCCTGCCCATCCTGACTCGGCCGAAGGCCGTGACGAAGGACGAGCGGGTCTGGGCCCGGGGCCGAGCCACCGTCCTCGCCGAGGGCGGCCACACTGGGCCGCCCCTACGCCCCGGCCCCCACCTCGTTCATCCTGAGTAGCCCGGCGTAGGCAGGCGCAACGCGGGAGGCTACGCGGACGAGAGGCGGAATGTACCTGGCGCGCCCGTGGGCCTCTTTGACCGGGGCAGCAGCCGACGGTCGCTTGAGCGATGCCTTCTGTGGAAGAGGCGCTAGTGCGTGTGGGATGAGCTGCCGGAAGCAGAGGAACGTGAGCCAGGGCCGCCAGGAGATGAGGGGCCAGCGGCTGGACAGCACACCGGCATCGACGCGTCCTTCCCTGGCGCGGCATCGCTGTCCGATCTCCTGGCCGTTCTCGAGATCGGCGATGATCGCGAGCGACTCAACGGGCTGACCACCGTTGTCGCCCCCGCGTTGCGCGGCGTCTGGCGCGCATGGGTACCACGCCTTCGAGAGGTGTACGGCGACGGCTGGCGCGACCTGGTCACGGAGGCTCTGCGGCCCGCCCCCAGAGACACGTCAGCAACGAAGCACCCGTTCCACTACGCCGATGCCGGTTACTGCCCCCGCCGACTCGTGACTGGGTCTTATGTCGTCCGCGCGCGAGACGGTAAGCCCGCCATGCACTTGAGCGCTCGGCTGTGTCTACGCATGGAGAAGGGCTACTTCGCTGCCGTCCTGGCCATCGATAGGCGTCAGGAGGTAGGCCTGTTCGAGCAACTCTGGCTCAACCACAGACACGTATGCCTCGCGCTCCTTGATGCGGCCTCGGCGACGGTGTGCGCCGATGTCGAACTGCCGGGACCCCCGGTTGTGCCGCTCGGCACTCACGTCGACAACCTGCTGCAGAGCCGGGCTGACTGGTTGTGGATCTCATCGTTGCCCGTTGACCAGGGCTGCGGAACGCCAACCGCCATCCGGCTCGCCCGCTGGGGCCTCCTGTGCTTTCTTCCGATCTTCATCTCCCTCATTGAGCTAGCCCTTGGCCGCCAGCCCTCTATACGCGCGATGCACGACTGCCTATGCAAGTGGCTCATATCTGGCGAAGGCGACCTGGAGATCGCAGAGGGCCGCATGTCGAGCCGCCTCCGCTACCGGGTGATGGAGCGCGACGGGTTCCGATGTGTGATGTGCGGGGCAACAGCGGCCACGGGCGCGGTTCTGCAGATCGACCACATTCTGCCTGTCTCACGCGGCGGGAAGACGGTGCTTGAGAACCTGCAGACCCTCTGCGACCGATGCAACAGGGGGAAGGGCGCGTCGCTTAGCCCGGACCTTCGCCCGACCCGGAATGCCAGGCCCTAATCACCCGCCAGGACTAGCTTTCGCGCGTGCGGCAGATCGGCAGCCGTGCCCGCACGCACCTGTTCGGCGTAGAGCGTAAGCAGCGCCGCCGTCTCGCCGCCGAGGGTTACGAACTCGACCTCGTAAGCGCGCCCGCCTTCGTGAACTAGCACAGCCGTCCCCATGTCGCCAGCCACCAGGCCATGTTCCGGCAGATCGACTGCCAGCACCACCCTGTCGAGCTCACCTATCATGGTGGGACTCCTTCCGACCTGCAAGGCGGCTGGGGTACGCAGTCGCCAGACTTGCCGCCCGGCCGCCCCGGTGCATGAACCACACTGCGCGGATGTGCTCCGCTCGACCGTTGGGGCCGACCAGTGTGCCCTCAACAACATACCGGTAGCCGAACTCGTCTTCCATCACCCGTGTAACGCCGTGGTTCGCCGCATGACGCCGCAACGCTTCGGCGAACTGCCGCCAGCGCGACGCGACGTACCCCATCCGCAAGAAGAAGAACGCCTTGCTCATCCCATCCGCATGGGTCGTCGACAGTAGGTAGTCTACCACCTTCGGACGCGGCACGCGCGCCTTGGCCCAGTCTGGTTCCGGTACCTCGGGACAGCAGCCCATGTCGGAGCCTTCGCCGGGACTTACCCGGCGCCTGCGTCGCTCGCCCCGGCCTCGCAGTCCTCCTGAAGGAACTTCCTCCCCCTACGCAGTAGCTACACCGTGCCAAACCGGCCCGACGGCTTCGGCCGGTCGGCGGCAGCTTAAGGTGGCGACGTGCGATGCGAGTCATGCTAGTCCTGGTCGTGCCGGCCGCAGTGGCCCTGGTTGTCGGCTGTGCCACGCAGCAGCCGTTCGAGCCCCCCTACGAAGAGGTCGACCTCTCGTCCGTCGAGGCGCAGGCCGGGGTGCTGACGGCCGATCAAGTCGCCGGCCGGGCCTACGCCGGGGTCAACGTGACAGTGCTGGAGAGCGCCGCCCCGGTTGCGGGAGTGGTGGTACGCCTCCTCCCGGTCGCCCCCGAGAACCTGCTCGACACCTATCCGCACGCCACTACCGAGGGCGACGGGCACGTCCGCTTCAACAAGGTCCCCACGGGCGCCAGCCTCAAGGTGCGCGCCGAGCTGGCCGCCCCGCAGTCGGCGAACGTGTCCCCCACAGCCGGAGTGCTCTCCGAGTTCACCCTCGGGGAGTAGCCGCGTGGACAGCGCCGTCGCGGCCGCGCTGCGGGAGTTCTACAGCTACGTGGACTCGCGCGCGGCCCGCCTCGAGAGGCGGGACCCTAGGTTCGTGTGCCCCACGCCGTGCAGCGGCTGCTGCGTCGCCAACGTCTTCTTCGTGACCGCTCTCGACTTCATGTACCTCTGTCGTTTCGTCCGCGAGACGCTCCGCCCGGACCAGATCGCTTCGGTCGTGAGCCGGGCTCGGGAGCAGGTGGCGGTGTGCGGCATCGAAGAAGCCATGCGCCTGGACTCGGGCGATTCCGGGCAGGACCAGCACCCGGTTCTTCGCCAGCCGTGCCCGCTGCTCGAGGATGGCCGCTGCGTGGCCTACGCGGCGCGCCCGACGCCGTGTCGGTTCTTCGGCCGCTCCCGGTTCGAGTCAGGTGAGATGAACCTGTGCGAGATAATCGAGCGGAGGCTGGGTGACGATGCTGCGTCGGCCGGACTGCCGATCGTTGAGAGCTACTCGAGGCATCTCGCGCGAGTGCTTGCGCGGCACCTCGGCCCGGGCGGCCTGGTCGATGTCGAGCCGTTGGTGGGCGTGAGCACTCTTCCGGTGTTCATCGCCGGGACGGAGTTCGGCGAGGAGGCCGTGCTGTCAGTCAGTACCGGCGCCGCGCTCCGGGAGTAGCGGGCGCTCCGGTGTCCGCGGGGCGTTGACCGGCGGCGGCGCGCCTGTTGTCTGCGGCCTGAAGCTCATGTGAACGCCAAGGTCCTTGGCCGCCAGAGTCGCCGCCGCTCGGCTCGTCGGCAAAGGCAGCAATAGCAACAGCGCCAGCACGCCGGACACTGCGGCCACCGCCGCGCTCCCCGCGCCGATCCGGGGACGCTCTGTCTGGCAGAACCGCGAGAGCCGCACGGCCGCCCACACCGGCGGGGCCGCGAGGACCAGCAGCGCGGGCAAGATCCACCAGCCCCCGAACCTGAAGGGGAGCCACAGGGCTCCGGCTGCGAACGCGAAGACGACTCCGGTGCCCGCCCACTGCTTGAGGTCGGGCCGAAGCTTGTACGGCGCGCCCGAGGGCGCCGTCGCCACAGCGAGCAGCGCCGCTCGCGACAGCGGAAGCGCCAAGCAGAGCATCAGCCCGACGCGGAAGCCGCCCTCCTCGCGGCCGCCGGTAGCGAAAGCAAGGAGCGGCCAAAGCGACTGCCCCGCCATCGCGAGGGACGCCATCGCGCTCGGTCCGCGCACTAGAGCGGACCCGACGAACGCAGCCCCAGACGTGAGGGCCAGCGCCGGTATCATCCATCCTCTCCGCGCGAACTCCCACGCCTCGGCGTAGGGGAACATGCCATACGCCGTCCTCGCGAACAGCCATGCGAGAGCGCCCGCGCCCAGGCAGAACGCCGCGATCGCCCCGCCCGCGGCGTGGCGCGACAGCACGTCGCGCACCACCGGTGGCAGCATCGGCAGCACGAGGGCGAGGGCGCAACCTACCGTGAGCAGCCGCAACGCGGCGATGTTCGCCGGGGCTTCCATCGCGATCACGTCCCGGACCACCTGGATGTCCGTGAGCCCCGCACGCGAAACCGTGGATAGAAGCGCGACCGCGACCAGGACAAGCCCGGGTTGCGAGGCCAGCCAGAAGCGCAGGGCCGCCCTGCGCCCCTCGCGCTTCTCCGCGCCTCGCGCGAGAGCGAAGGCCAGCGCCACGGTCATGAGCTCCACCCCGAGCAGGACTTGCCGGGTGTCCCGTCCCAGAAGAGCCGCCACGGAGCACGCAGCCGCGAGCATGAGCGCGATCGGCGCGGCCCGGTTTTCTCCAGCGTCGGCCAGCATCGCCGTGCCGGCGAGCCCGGCCACGAGCGCCAGCGCCGCACAAGCCATCGGGCCGGTAGAGTCGATAACGAAGCCGTACGCCCCCAGCCCCACCACCGCGGGCTCGGCCGCGGCGGCCCTAGCTAGGAGCCACAGCGCGGACGTGAACACGACGCCCGAGACACCCACCGACAGCCACGCGACGGCGACGCGCGGGTCCTCCTCTTCCTTCATCATCCGCCCCAGCCAGCGAAGCAGGGGCGGCATGAGCAGAGCCGCGAGCGCGCCGCAGGGGTACGCCGCGACAGTGAGCAGTAGGATCCGCGAAGTGTCCAACAACCGCACTACCTTCCCGGGGACGCGCGCACGCTCTATTCGCTTACCCGCGCGGCCCCCCTGTCCGAACACCGGCCGTGCGCGGTGCAGGGACGGCGACCGCCGCAACGAAACCGGTAGGATCGTCTGCAGGCTTCTCAGCGAGGTGAGATGTTTGGACGTCGAGGACATCGAGGCGCTATGGAAGGCGAAGGTCGACCCCGCGACGCTCTCCATCATGGGCGACGGCGGGGGCATGACGCTCCGCGAGCGCTTCCGCCGCACGATGCAGTACCAGAAGGTCGATCGCGTGCCCTTCTTCGAGTTCGGCTATTGGGAGGAGACGCTCTCGATCTGGCACGAGCAGGGCCTGCCGAAAGAGATCGACAACGAGTGGAGGGCGTACGAGTACTTCGGCATCGAGAACTGGCACACCGCGCCGATCAACGTCGGCATGTCGCACGGCTTCGAGGGCCGGATCATCGAGGAGACCGAGGACCGCATCATCGCGGTCGACGGGAACAAGTGCACCTACGAGACCAACAAGAAGGGACACAAGTCGATCCCCCATTACATCGACTTCGGCCTGAAGACCCGCGAGGACTGGAAGGAGTGGATCGACAAGCTCGACCCCGGGACCCCGGGCCGCTACCCGGACAACTGGGACGAGCTCGCCGCGCGCTACAACCGGCGCGACTATCCGCTGTCAGTGCCGATCGGTTCCATGATCGGCACGCCCAGGAACTGGATCGGCTTCCAGAACATCGCGATGATGTGCTACGACGACCCAGGGCTCCTCGAGGAGATCATCGAGAAGCTCTGCGCGCTCGTGTGCGTGACGCTTGAGCGCGGGCTGCGCGATGTGGAGTTCGACTTCGGCGCCGGCTGGGAGGACATCTGCTTCAACAGCGGTCCGATCATCTCCCCGAGGTTCTTCGACATGTGGATCGTCCCGCGCTACAAGCGCATTACCGACCTCCTCAAGAAGCACGGCTGTCACGTCTCGTGGACTGACTGCGACGGGGATGTCGGCCCGATCGTGAAGCAGTTCCTCGAGGGCGGGATCAACTGCATGTTCCCCGTCGAAGTCGCCGGAGGATCGGATCCCGTGGCCTTGCGTGAGAAGTGGGGCACGCAGCTCCTGCTGGTCGGCGGGGTCTGCAAGCACAAGCTCGCCGCCGGCAGGGAGGCTATCGAGGCGGAGATGCGCCGCCTGAAGCCGCTTGTTGACCAGGGCGGCTTCATCCCCACCGTGGACCATCGCGTGCCGGCCGACGTCTCGCTTGACAGCTACATGTTCTACCTCAAGCTGAAGCGCGAGCTGCTCGGCTGCGGCAAGCTGCAGCCACAGTACGATGAGTCGAAGGTGTGAGCCTTATAGGGGGTGCGCGCATGCCGAGATCACGCAGAGCGTCGCTTCGGTTGTCGGACAAGGAGCGGAAGCTGCTCCTCGATGAGGTGACGTTCTACGCTGAGGGTGACGTGCCGCTGGAAGCCCGTCTGAAGGACCCCGGCCCGGTCACCCTCGAGCTTACACCGGGGGAGTGGGACGAGCTGCTGGGCTACGTCGCCTTCGCGGCGAACCACGCGACAAAGCGCGGTGTGGAGCGCGAACTGGACGCCCTGGCCAATCGCATTGACGAACTGCTCGACGCTGACGCGCAGCTCGGCATGGGTGACGGGTCTGAGACCAACGTCATCCACCTGCCTCTCCCCGGGGGCAACGGTGACGGTTCGCAGCTCCGGCTCGAGGTGCGTGCGGTGTCAGAGGAGGCCGTGCGGCGGCTGATCCGGGACCTGGTCAACTGCGACTGGAACGACCCGCAGGGCCCGCTGCGACTGGCAGATGACTTGACGCTCGCCGATCTCGCGGACGCGCCGTTCCTCCTGTGCTGTCGCGAGATGCTCCACGCCATCGACGAAAGACGCGAGGTCAAGACGACCGACGCCGGTAACCTGCCCCGGGCGTTCGTGCGAGAGATGCTCGGGCGCGTCCCGTGGCTGGCCGACCAGATCGACTTCAGATACCACAAGGTCATCAATGAGCTCGACGCGTATGACCTACGAACCGCGCGGGATGTGTGTAGCATCGCCCGGCTGATGCGGCGCTATCGGGGCGCCTTCCGTGTGACCCGCGCCGCGCGCGAGCTACTGGCGGAGGATAAGGTCGGGAGCCTCTACCGCCTGCTGTTCACGACGTTCTTCACCGAGTTCAACCTGGCGATGCTCGACAGGATGCCCGAGATGCCGTTTCTGCAGAACGGCATCGCGGTCACGCTGTTCTGCCTTGGCGCACAAGGCGACGAGTGGCAGACGGTTCAGGAGCTTACCGACCTGATGCTGCCGCCGGCGGTCCAGAAGGCGATCCTGGCAGGCGCTCCCGCGGGTGAACCCCGACGGGTGGCTAAGACGCGCATCCTCCGCCCGTTGCGCAAGTTCGGGCTACTGGAAGAGCGACCGTCGCCGACCGACACTTCACCCTTCTGCCCTGACCTGGAGTACCGTAAGTCCGAGCTCTTCCACCGGTTCGTCGGCTTGTCGCCGCAGTGGCTCCTAGACAGATGCGGGCCGCAGCGGGACTAGGAGAGCGCGGGGCTCCTCAGTTGGGCGGGCGTGAGCAGACGCACAACTCGCCCCATGCCCGCGCGACGATGCCTTCCGCGTCTCGCAGCTTGTCTTCACCTACCGACGCGGGCTCGTAGCGCTCCAAGGCCGACCGGTATGCGTCCCAAGCGCGATCGAGGAGACGCTCCTCGCCCGCGGCCTCTGTCTCATCTCCTCGCCAGCAGCTTCTGTCGAGCAGCCTCGGATCGAAGAGCGACCTGAACCGCGCAAGCGTATGGTCGGTCCCGAGATGCGTTTCCTCGAGCCCGAGGCCCACGGCCTGGATCTCGTCGAACGCAAGGTCGCCCTCGCCGAAGTCGACGCCCCGCGCGAACCGTCCGACGTAGCGAGCTAGCTCACAGTCGAGCATGAACTGCACAGGAGAGAAGGTCTTGCCGGATTCGATCATCCCGCTCCCGAGGAAGGGCGCGAAGCCGGCATACATCCACATCGTGAGTGCCTCGAAGGCCGCCTCGAACGCTTTCTGCAGCCCGGGCCACTTCGCGTCCGTGTAGTCGGCCGACCCGGCGACTCCGCAGCGGCCGCCGCATAGCTCGCGGAAGAGCTCGACACACAGCAGGTCCTGCAGCATCGACTCGGGCGCGCAGAAGCTCACGTCCGCGGTCTTCATGTCAAGCGCTCCGCTGCAGATCCCGGCTCCGGGCATGATCTCGGCATCGAGGGCATACGCCGCCGTCCACCCCGCGAGTGTCTCCGCGGCCCCAATCACCACGGTGCCGGCCACGGTCACCGGCGCCGAGGCTCCTGCCACCGGCTGAGTACCGACCCAGACGGGAGCCTTCCGGCGAACCAGCTCGACCATCAGCGCACCTGCGCGCCGATCCATCCGCAGCGGCGACACAGTGAACAGGCACGCCCCGATCAGGCTGTTCGGGTCTCCGTTCAGTACCTCGCCGAGCTCAGCGAGGTACTGAACCTGGGCCGCGGTATGTGGGTAGGCGCACGCAACGCGGCCGGCGTTGCGCGCGATGGTGAGCACCGCTTCCATCGGCTCGACCGGCGGAGGCACATCGCGACAGAGAAGCACCGGGCCTCCCCCGGCGCCCTCGGACCAAACGTGCGCGAACCTGGCTAGCTCCGCGAGCAGCTCCCGGCTCCCTGGCAGGCGTCGCTTCGTGGGGTGGCCGAGGTAGAACTGGGCGAGCTGCCCGCCGAGGCCGGGGCGCAGGTCCCAGTCGACGCGAGCGGGCCCGTCGGGCTTCGGAGCCGGATTCGCCCGTCGCGGCGCCAGCATCTCCTCGACCAGCGCACGCGGGATCAGAACGGCTTCCGGATGCGTCGCCTCCGTGCAGCCCGCGGCGAGCATCGCGGCGCGCAACCCATCGTCCTGCACCAGGAACCCGGCCGTCCCGAGCGTCGTCACCGCGGCGTCGTAGATCCGCTGGAGCTGCTCATCGGTCGCAAGGCGCGGCAGGGGCATGTTGGGACCTCCTGTGGGGAGTGCGAACGGCCGGTGGTTCTGCTTAGGGCCCAAGGAGGCCTGCGGAGGCAGCCGCTGCACCACTGGACACGCGATGACCGAACGGCGGTCCAGTCACGCCTGGCCGACCTGATGTTGCGCTTGCTGAAGGAGTCACTCGAACGGGGCCAGGTCGACGTGGTCGAGTACCTGGTCCGCCGGGCTCACGAGCAGGGCTGCGAGCTTGGCGATGCCCTGGAGCGTCTCGATCGCGCCCCCGTCGTGCCGAGGGTGGCTTCGGGACGGGAGTAGGCCTGCAGACCTCGCAACGTGGACGCCGGGTCGGAGGTGAGCCTGGCACCGCAGGCGAAGCTGCTTCTGTTGGGCCAAGTCGAGCCCTGAGCGGCTGCCTGACGAGCGTTTCGCCTTACGCGGGGCACCCGTATGGCATGGACCGGGCGGTGAGGCGCAGACGTGTACCGGTACCACGACCTGAGAACGATGGCCTTCTCGCTTTCGGAAGCCAACCTCCGCCGCATCGAGAAGGCCGTGTCTTCCGCAGGTGGAGCGCCTACCTGGCGCTACTCGACCCACGATGGCCGGGTTGAGATCGGCCAGAGCCTAGAGTCCGTTCTGGCCGCTGGCAACAGACCACCTTCGACTCTCAGGTGTATGGGCGTCGCAAGTGGACCGGGAGCGGGGCCACGCGTGGAGGTCGAGTTCGAGTCTCGCCCGCTGGGTCCGTCGGTGTCGTTGCGCGTTGAGGGGGAAGACGACTCCGCGCCGTCTCTTGCTTCCGAACTGCGGGCCGAGCTCGTCTCCACGCGACCATGGTACTCGCCAATCGCGTGCCAACAGGGCCTCATCAGCTGGCTCCTATCGATTGGGTTCCTGGGCTGGCTGTGGACGATGTTTGCACTCACCAATGGATCGCGCCCCATCAGTGAGGTGACCGTGCTGCCCGTCGGTGCCGGGGTCCTCGCACTGGCGCTCCTGGTTGGGCTTGTTGCCCTGATCGCAGGGGTCTACGCGGCGGCGTGGCTCCTTGAGAGGGCCCTCTTGCGCTTGTGCCCACCTGCTGAGTTCGTCATCGGCGACGGTGTCCGCCGTCACGACGCAGGGGTGTTCTGGCGGCGCATCGTTGGAGCCACGCTCGGCTTGGGGTTCGTCGCGTCATTGGCGGCGGGACTAGCCCTTCGGTAGCCACTCCCCCGAGCCAAGTGTGCGCTGACCGGCCGCTTGTGGGGAAGCAACCCGCTATCGAGACCGGATCGGAAGTGGCCGCACCCGGGTCCCGGCGTCGGTGACCACCACTACGGCACCGCGCAGCAAGTCCGGACCGTAGGTTCCGAGCACGTCACTGACAACGTGTACCTGCTCCTGCGGGCGGCGCGCGATGGGGCCCCGGAGCAACAGCAGTGAGGGGGCGGATGCCCCTGAGCCCGCCAGCAGCGCCCCGAAGTCGGTGTCGGCCGATACCACCACCCGGGCCTCCGAGACCGCCAACTCCATGATCTGCTCATCGGCGGCCGCCTGAAGACCCCGCTCGCGGACATGCGCGACGTCGTGTCCGGCGACTCGCAACTGCTGTGCGACGTACGGTGACAGCGCGTTGTCGATCAGGAGCTTCACCCGGCGAGCACCGGCTCAGCGCTCACACCCGACACCACGGCAGCGGCGTACTTCAGCGCCGCGGTGATGTCCTCCGCCTCCAGATCGGGGTAGGCGTCGAGGATCTCCTCGCGTGTCATGCCCTCGGCGATCATGGCCACCACAGTGGCGACCGGAACACGCAGCCCCCGGATGCACGGTACGCCGCCCATCTTCCCCGCCTCAATGGTGACCCTGTCTTCGACCATGGCAGCCTCCCTGTGTCCCCCGTCGACCGCATTGTACCACCCTCCCTGGGTTCGGTCACCGGCAGGTTCCCCCGCCTCGCCCGCGAAGGGCATTTGGCTACCCCACGATCTGAGGTGATCATTGCCATGTTGCTCGCCTGTTGTGTCCTCTCAGTGCTCGGACAACCCGACGCGCCGAAGATCCACGCGATCACGGACATCTCACACGAGTTCTCCTTCTACTTCGACGGGCGGTTCGGCGGGCAGTACGTCGCGCCATCCGGTGGCGAGAACGCCATGAACTGGGGGACGCTCAGCAAGCTCGACGTGTCGAACGTCAACCTGCTGATTCTGTCCTCCGGGCCGACCCCGTGCCCTTACACCGAAGCCGACATCGCGCTCGTCAGGAGTTTCCTAGAGTCCGGCGGCGGGGTGGCTGTGCTCGGGGACTACGGGACGTTCCGAGATGAGACGACCTACCGCCTGAACGACCTGGCCAAGGCGTTCGGCGCGCAGTTCGCCGACGAGCCCTCCGCCCAGCCGCTCAAGGCCAAGCCTGAGCTTGGGTCCGAGAGCACCACCAACTACGGCGGCAAGGTCCTCACGCTCGACGACCCCGCGCTGTGGACCGTGCTCATGGAGGACGCACAAGGCCGCCCCGTGCTTGCGCGCCGCCTGGTGGGCGCGGGCAGCCTGCTCGTCTCGTCCCGGGCTCTCTGCGGCCGCCAACCCGATGCGAAGGACCCGATCAACGCCGAATGGTGGGTGCCGCTGCTCGCGGACCTGGGGAAGGGCAAGCAAGTCGATCCCGCGACGCCGCCCGAGGGCGCCTCTCCCGAGAACACCATCCAGAAGGACGGGCTCACGATACAGTCGTCCGACTACCTCCTGGACATCGCCGACACCATCTTCGCGATCTACGAGAAGTGTCGACCGGTCCAGGAGCGCATCCTCGGGGTGCCGCCGCATGAGGGGATGCTCACGACGCTGATCCTGCTGCCCTGCGGGGGTGGCGGCTTCTCCAGCGGCGTGGCGATCGGCCTCGGCGTCTGGTGGGGCGACTTCCCCATCAAGCAGTACGGGATGGTCGAGCTGCTGGGGCATGAAGCGACTCACTCGTGGGTGCTGCCATTCGCGGAACCGATGTGGAATGAGGGCATCGCCACCTACGTAGGCATCGTGCTAGGCCGGGAGCTGGGGCTCGGGGCCGACGCCGACGCGACGCTCAAGGGCTGGATCGACGGAGCGAAACAGCACGATCCCGACATGACCAAGATCGACATCGCCCACGGCAAGGACGTGCCCCACGTCGTCGGGATGGCGAAGCCGATGTGGATCTGGGAGCAGCTCCGGGCGGAGAAGCCCGACCTCCTCGCGCTCTACTTCCAGGCGAAGCGCAGGCTCATCGACCCAGCCGTTCGGAAGGAGTACACAGCGGACGACTCGGTGGCGGTCCTGAGCGTGGCGATGGGCAGGGACCTGTTCCCGTGGTTCCAGTCGCTCGCCATCACGGTCGACCGGGCGAAGACGACCGTGCCCATGGAGTAGCACTTCCCCCTCACCACCGACTTGGGAGGAGGGGGAGCAGTGCGATCGGGCGAGCTACCGCTCGCCCCTACGGGACCGTTACGTCAAGCGGGACGGGCGGCCACGCTGGGCCGCCCCTACACCGGCCCCGCAGCCCACCACGAAGGTAGGCCGAGGGTGTGCGCGAACGCAGTAGTCGAGTGTTCGCAGTGTGCCGGAGCAGTCCTATGACCAAGCTGCCGAGCGGCGTTGTCACGTTCCTTTTCACCGACATCGAAGGCAGCACGCGTCTCTGGGAGGAGTACCCCGCCGAGATGCGCGCCGCCCTGGCGCTGCACGACAGCCTCCTGCGCGGAGCCATCGAGGCAGCCGGGGGCCGGGTGTTCAAAGCGATCGGAGACTCCCTGTGCGCGGTGTTCGAGCGCGCCACGGACGCCATCAAGGGGGCGATCGCGGGCCAGCGGGCGATGGCCGGGAAGGACTGGGGCCCGACGGGCCCACTGCGTGTTCGCATGGCCCTGCACACGGGCGAAGCCGAGACGGACGCCCACGACTACTACGGCCGGCCGCTCAACCGCTGCGCTCGCATCCTGTCGACAGGGCATGGGGGCCAGATCCTACTGTCGCAGGCCACTGCCGAGCTGGTGCGCGAGCAGCTTCCCGAGGGCATCGCGATCCAGGACCTAGGCGAGCATCGGCTGCGCGACCTCACTCGTCCCGAGCGGATCGGTGCGCTGTTCGTGCCGGACCTCCCGTCGGACTTCCCGCCCCTGCGTGGTCTCGAGTCGTTCCCGCACAACCTCCCCCAGCACGCAACGACGTTCATCGGCCGCCGCCGCGAGCTGGCCGAGGCGTCGGAGCTGCTGGCCAGGTCGCGAATGGTCTCCCTTGTCGGCCCCGGCGGGACGGGCAAGACTCGGCTTGCGGTGCAGATCGCTGCGGACACGATCGACGCCTACCCCGGCGGAGCATGGTTTGTGGATCTCGCCGGGGCCACGAGCCCGAAGATGGTGCCGCAGGCGGCGGCGTGGGTGCTGGGACTGCGCGAGGAGGCCGGACGCGGCCTGGTCGACACACTGAGCGCTCACCTCGCGGGGACGCGGGCACTGCTCCTCCTCGATAACTGCGAACACCTCATCGGCGCTTGCGCGCAGTTCGCTGTCCATCTGGTCCAGACATGCGGCGAGGCCAAGGTCCTTGCCACGAGCCGGGAGGAGCTGCGGGTACGAGGTGAGCAGGTGTACCGGGTGCCTCCGCTACCGGCCCCGGAGACCGATGCGGGGTGCTCGCCGCAGGTGCTCGCGCAGTACGAGTCGGTTCAACTGTTCCTTGAGCGCGCTTCCGCCGTTCGTCCCGGCTTCAACCTCACGGAGTCCAACGGACCGGCCGTGGCGCTCATCTGTAGGCAGCTAGACGGCCTCCCCCTGGCGATCGAGCTCGCCGCCGCGCGCATGAAGGCGATGAACCCGGAGCAGATCGTCGAGCGGCTGGACCAGCGCTTCCGATTCCTCAAGGGCGGCGACCGCACGGCCCGCGAGCGGCAGCAGACGCTCCGCGCGCTGGTCGACTGGAGCTACGACTTGCTCACCGCCCAAGAGAAGCGCCTGTTCCGGCGCCTCTCCGTATTCGTCGGAGGCTTCTCCCTCGAGGCCGCCGACGCCGTAGGGGCGTGCGAGGAGATCGAGAGTTGGGTGGTGATGGACCTCCTGGTCGCGCTGGTCGAGAAGTCCCTCGCCTCCGTCGACGAGAGCGGCGGCGACGCGGCTCTGCGCTACCGGATGCTCGACACCCTGAGAGCGTACGGACTCGAGCGCGCCGATGATCTCGGCGAGCTTGCGGAACTGCGCGATGCGCACCTGGCCTACTTCCGCGCGATGGTCGGCACAGGCGGAGACACACCTCACGGCCGCGAGACTACGGACTGGGCGCACCGACTGGACGCGGACCGCGACAACCTGGTGGCAGCCGTCTCGTGGGCCGTGGAGTCCAGTCCCGAGGCGAGCCTGGACCTGTGCTACCGGTTGCATCCCTACTGGCACAGGCTGGGTCGATGGTCGGAGGCTAGGACCCTCCTCGGTAGCGCGCTCGACCGTACCGATTGCGGGACATGCCCCATGCGCGGACGCGTGCTCTGGGCCGCGGGCTTCTTCGCCGGGCTGCAGGCGGACGCAGAGGCGGTGCATTTGCTGCGCGAGGGGCTCGAATGCGCTCGCGACGCCGGGGACCAGGAGGCGGTGGCGTTGTGCCTGCGCGCGTTCGGCGACGTGGCGCGTCAGCGCGGTGATGCGGAGGGCGCGCGGCGCTGGCTGGAAGACGCTCTATCGGCGTCCCGTGCCGCCGGAAACCTGGCCATGGTAGCCAGGCTACAGGCCGACCTGGCCGCGGCATCCCTGGGCCAGCGCGACTACCCGGCCGTTCGGCGCCTCACCGACGAGGGCCTGCGCATCGCCCGCGACCTGGGGGACCAGGCGGTCGTCGCGCACCACCTCATGATCAAGGGCCACGTCGCACTCGTCGAGGGCCGGTACGCAGACGCCGTCGGTCTCTTGCGGGAGAGCCTGGAGATCAACCGCGCGCTCGACATCCGCCATCACGTCGCGGCCATCCTCTCCTCCCTCGGGATGGCCGCCTGCCTGATGGGCGACACCGACCAGGCGCTCGCGGCCCACCAGGAAGCTCTGGGGATGCAGCGCGAGATCGGGGACAAGTGGGGCGTGGCCGCCACCCTCCACGGAATGGGCGAGGCATCGCTGGCGGCGGGCAGCCCGGACGCAGCTCTGGACCTGTTTCGGCAGAGCCTGCGGGAGGCCAGGGAGGCGGGCTCCCGCCTCGGGACGGCGAGCTGCGTCGAGGGCGTGGCGAAGGTGCTCGCACTGCAGGGATCGCACCGCATCGCGGCGGTCTTGCTCGGCGCGTCCGAGCGGATGCGGGCCTCGCTCGACTCGCCGCCCTCAGACACGGACGCCACCGCGCTCAACGAAGCGGCCGATCGCATCAGGCGCGAGCTCGGCGACGCGGCCTTCGTCGTTGCCCACGGCGAAGGCATGTCGATGTCTGAGCAGGCGGCCGTCGCCACTGCATTGGGCCGCGACGACTAGCATGGACCTTGGGAGGAGCGCCCGTGGCCGGACCGGACTTCGAGCGACATAATGCTGAGGTGCGTGAGGTATGGGCGGCCTACCACGCGGGCGACCCGGCACGTGTGCCGATGACCCTTGGTGTGAACCCGCGTTATGTGCTGCTTGACCCCGCGCTGAACCTCGAAGGGATCACGTTCGAGGGGTATTTCAGCGACCCCGACGTGATGTTCGAGACGCAGCTCCGCTTCCAGCACTGGGTGCGGCACAACCTGGAGTTCGATCAGGAGATGGGCCTGCCTGAGTGCTGGAGCGTGTCCGTGGACTTCCAGAACTCACACGAGGCGCTGTGGTTCGGCGCGCCGCTGCGCTACTTCGAGGGGAACGTCCCCGACACCGTGCCCTTCATCACCGACGACACGAAGCAGGCGTTCCTCGACGCCGGGCCCCCCGACCCGTTCTCCGGTTGGATGGCGCGGAACTGGGAGTACTTCGAGCACATGGAAGCCAGGGCGGAAGGCTACGAGTTCCGCGGCCGGCCGGTGTCGGTGAGCGGGCTGGCGGGCTGCGGAACCGATGGGCCGTTCACCCTCGGCTGCTCGCTCCGCGGGGCGACCGAGCTGTGCACGGACATCTACGCCGACCCCGGCTTCTTCCACGCTTTCATGGGCCGGATCACCGACGCGACGATCGACCGCATCAAGGCCTTCCGCAGGCGGTTGGGCCAGCCAGTAGTTTCGGACGAGTGGGGCTTCGCGGACGATAGCATTCAGCTACTCTCGGTGGAGACCTACCGCCAACACGTGCTGCCGTACCACCGTAGACTCGTCGAGACCTTCGGCAGGAGGGGTCCCAACAGCATTCACCTTTGCGGCGACGCGACCCATCACTTCCCGATGATTAGGGATGAGCTGAATGTCATGGCCTTCGACACCGGGTACCCCGTCGATCACGGCAAGCTGCGCGGAATGCTCGGCCGCAAAGTGACCATCCACGGGGGCCCCGCGGTTGAGCTGCTGCGCGCCGGGTCTGCCGAGACGGTGGCCGCGGAGACGCGCCGGATCCTGGAGTCGGGGGTAATGCGCGGTGGCCGCTTCATCCTGCGCGAGGGCAACAATCTCGCCCCCGGCACCCCACCAGCCAACGTGAAGGCGATGTATGAGGCGTGCAAGCGTTACGGGAGGTATGGCCAGTAGAGCTATCGCACGATCATATACCCCCACGAAAGGTCGGCGGCCGGGGGTGTTTCCGCCAGCCCGCGGCGCCGCACCTCCGCGCCGATCGTGCCGCGGACAAGCATGACGCAGCCGGTCACGGCGTCCGCGAAGTCGCAGCCCGAGAAGGAGCAGCGCGCGATGCGTCTGCGCAGGTCGCTGGCTCCCTCGCCGAGGCGTTCGATCACGGCCTCGCCAATGGGGCCGAAGCGGTCCCAGTAGGCCTCCCACCGCGGGATGTGGTCGACAGTCGCGCCGCAGCGCAGCCTGTCTCCGTCCCACCAGGCGCCGCCGGCTTTGATGAGGTCCGCTGCGAAGGCTCCGGCGTCGTCACGAATCCCAAACTCCGCGAGTCGGGGCTGGATCCCATCGCGGCCGACGGGCGCCGCCTCGAGCGACGGAAGGAAGCCCGACAGCGAGGGCGCGGGTCCGTCCAGGCGCGCGGCCCCTGGGTGCTGCTCGAGAAACCGTTTGACCGCGGAGCGATCCGTACCGTGTGGCTGTAGGTAGATAACGTAGCAGCGGCCGTAGGGGCTCTCGACCCACTCCGAGCGGAACCCGCCATCAAAGCCCTTCGGCATCTCGTCGGCGACGCAGACCGCGGCCGAGAACCGCCCGAACTCGCCTCGGTCGGAAGCAGACGCCTCCATGACGTCGTGAATCGCGACCAGGGGCCTGGTGATGGGGTCCGCGAACAGCGCGACGGCCATCGCGGTGGAGCGGGCGGACCCGGTAGGCAGGGCGTCAGCGATCGTGCGGGCCTCGGCCGCGAGGTCGTCCAGCCTGCCGGTCACCGCGCCGGCGGTTCGATCGATCCACGGCCTGAGGATCTCGAGGTCCAAGTCGCTCACGATCGGCATGGTGCACCGCAACTGACCGCCGTCGGCCGTGACGAGCCCCCTGACCTCGAGGAAGTCCAGTAGCTCGGGGACTCGTTTCGGCTCCAGCCCGGCCCGGCGCGCTGCCTCCGCGGGATCGCCGACGGGGTACAGGCACGTGTACAGCTTCGACACCTCCGAGTCATGCTCGAACAGGGGGCCCGCGAACGTCGCGTCACCGGTCACCATCATGTACCACTTGCTGTACGTGCCCTCGGGCGACGTCGTCACCGCCGTCACACTCCTTCTGAGTCGCTCTCTCGACCGGTGAAGAGTGGCCTTCACCGAGTCTGTTGAAACGTCGAGGAACTCCGCCACTTCCGCGCATGTGAGGCCATCGAAGTAGAACATCTCCACGACCAGCCTGGACCGGGGGGGAAGCGACGAGAGCGCGCGGCGCGCCACATCGACAGCCTCGCGGCGCTCCACTACCTCGGCGGGCGTGGGGTCGAGCGAAGGCACGTCGGGGTGAAGCGGAAGGTGCCGCGCGGGACCGACGGACGCGGCGAGATGCCGAGCCGCCGTCCGGTCGACTATCTGCCGGAGCCAGCCGAGGAAGCCCTCCGGGCGCCGCACGGCCCGGAGGCCTTCGCACGCCGCCACAAGGGCCTCTTGAGCAACGTCGTCCGCGGCATCCCGGTCGCCGAGCAGGTGCACGGCCCGGGCGCGCGCGAGGCGCGCCGCACGCGAGAACAACTCGTCGAGGGCGACCCCATCGCCTGCCTGCGCCCGTCTCACCAGCTCCTCGGTCGAATGCCGCAACAGCTCGCTCCTCGTCACGTCATCGCTCATCCCGCTCGGTCATAATAGTGGGATTCGGGCGGCATTCGGTGACGAGAGATTCGTCGGCGGCTCCCCGGGTCAGTGCAGCAGCAGGTAGCCCCAGGCCGGGTCGGGGTCGTCGGGAATGGTGGCGAGGTCACGGCGACGGATCTCGCGGCTGACTGCCTCCGACACGAGGAGCAGGCATCCCAAGTGGACGTTCGGGAGGTAGCAGTCACGGAAAGAGCACCTCGACACGCGGCGCTCGAGATCGGGTTCGTGGAGGCTGTCAGCGATCTTGGCCCCCAGTACGTCGAGACGCTCCCAGAACGGCGCCCACGGCTCGGCCGGGCCGACGGGGATGCGGCTGCGCAGGCGATCGCCCTCCCACTCCGCCCAGCCGAGCGTGACCAGGTCGTCGGCCAGGCTGACGTCTTCGCTGTCCAGCTCACAGCGCGCTAGCCGCTCGGGGAGGCCGACGCGAGTGACCGCATCTACTTCGAGGGACACAAGGAACGCCCACGCCGCCTGGCTGGGCCACCCCGCTTCGGTGCCCGCGGAGGGATGTGCCGAGAAGCAGGCGGGGATCGCTGTCGCATCCCTCGGGGTGGCGGGCCGCGCCATTACCAGTGTGACGCCGCCTGGGGGGGGCGTCATCGAGCGGACGGAGCAGGCCACGTTCACCGTGGGCGGTCCCGGGTTGCCCATCACCCACGCGAAGAGGTACTTCCCGAAGTCCCCCGCGTCGAGCATTCGCGGCTCTAGGCTGTGATGCCCCGCGTAATGCGCGCGGCCGATGATGCCGCCGAGCAGGGCGATCGGGGCGCCGCGCTGACGCCCAGCCTCCGTCGGCAAGGTCGACGCCAGCCCTTCTGCTTCAGCGGCCAGCTCGTCCATGGCGCCGATCAGGGACCCCGCCGTCCTGTCGACCCACGGCCGGAGCACTTCTCTGTCGAGATCGTCGATGATGGGAGCCTTGCACGTTAAGCGGCCCTTCTCGCGCGCCACGAGGAGCCGCATCATCAACTCCTCGACAAGCTCATCCACCTTCCCTTCGTCGATGCCTTCGGCCTGTGCCGCCTCCCGCGGGCTGCCATTCGGGTAGACGCCCCAGTAGATGGCCCAAGTGTCGGGGTCGTATCCCCACCACCGATTGCCGAACACCTCGTCGCCCATGCAGATCGAGCTCGTCGGCGCGTCCGACCGCCACTTCGTGCCTGTCGCGCTGATCGCCATGGTCGTCACGCTCCTTCTCAGTCGCTCCCTCGATCGGTGAAGGGTGGCCTTCACCGAGTCTGTCGAGACATCCAGGAAGTCCGCTACTTCCGCGCAGGTGAGGCCGTCGAAGTAGAACAGCTCCACGACCAGCCTGGACCGCGGGGGAAGCGTCGCGACGGCCCGGGCGACAGCCGCCTCGGCCTCACGGCGCTCGAGAAGGTCGTGGGGCGTCGGCTGGTCGTAGGCCGGGTCGGGATCGAGGATCGCCGGGTCGGCGTGGCCGGGCTGGTTGTGCTTTGCGACGGCCCTGTCGACGATGCGCCGTAGCCACCCGGCGAAGCTCCTCGGGTCGCGAAGGTCGCCGAGCGCAACGTACGCGGCAATGAGCGCCTCCTGGGCGGCGTCCTCTGCGGCGTCGGGGTCGCGAAGCAAACAGTAGGCCCTGGCGTGCGCCAACCGGGCCGCCCGAGAGAACAACTCCTCCCGCGCGCCTTCGTCGCCCGCCTGCGCCGCCGTGACCAGTTGCCCTGTCGTCGCTTGCATCCGCGTCACTCCGAGATGCCCCATCTCCCAACATGATAGAGGCCCCCCTGGACGGTATGGTGACGGGGGATTCCGCCGAGCAAGGGGGAATGTGGACCCCGGAGCGTCCGTCATCACTGTGAAGGGATTGCTTGATCTGCGCGGGGATCCGACCGACGACGAGCTGGTGCGGGCGGCGCGGCGAGGAGACACGGATGCGTTCCGCGCGCTGTACGATCGTCACGCGCCCGGCGTGCTCGCGCTGGCGCGCAGCTTGGTCGGAGGCGAGGAGGCCGAGGACGTGGCGCAGACAGCCTTCGTGAGGGCCTGGGACCGCCTTCCGAAGCTGCGGTACCCGGGTGCATTCAAGGTCTGGATCCGCCAGACCGCGCGCAGAGCGGCGCTTGATGAGCTGCGCCGGCGGGGCTCGCACCGGGCCACCTCACTGGACGAGTTGGAGGGACAGGCTAGCGACGTCCCCGCGCCCGAAGCGGGCCCGGAGGCCTTGGTCGCCTCCGCGGATTCGGCCGAGGCCGTCCGGCGGGCGGCGGACTCACTGCCTGAACACCACCGCTCCGTCGTGGTGTTGCACCACTTCGACGGCCTGGAGGTCCGGGAGGTCGCTGAGGTGCTGGGCGTGCCGGTGGGCACGGTACTCTCGCGGCTCGCCCGCGCTCGTGAGACGTTGCAGAGGAAGCTGACGGGGTTGATGCGGGATGGGACATGACACCGCAGACAGGGGCTGCGCGGAGTACCGCTCGCGACTGGCGGACCTCTCCACCGGGGCCCTGCCAGAGGCGGAGGCGTCTGAGGTCGCCGGGCACGTCGACTCCTGTGCTGCATGCACGGCCGAGCTGGACTCGCTCGTCGCCGTGGGGCGACTGCTTGACCGCGTGAGGCCTGAGGCGCCTCCCGCGCAGCTCTGGGACGACATAGAGCCGCGCCTGCGGCCGCGCCGAAGGTGGCTGTTCCGGGTCCTGGCGCCCGCGGCCGTCTTGGCGTCAGCGTCGATCGTGCTCGTGGTGCTGCTCGTGCGGCCCGGCATGCTGCCGACGGAGCTGCACTCCACCGCTCGCTACGACGTCGTCGGCCTGTCGGACATGGACGACGACGCCGACACGGTGGTCATGTACGCTCACTCGAGCGCGCGGTCGGCGTGGCTCGATCCGGCTGCCGAGGCTGTGTATCTAGGCGCGGTCGAGGGAGGCCGGCGGCTTTGAGGTCGCGGCTTAAGCAGCTCGCACTCGTCATGGCCTGCCTGCTGCTGGTCGGTGCGGGAGGCTACGTGCTGCTGAACCGACGCCCGGCGGCCCGACCCGCGGCGACTGAGCCCGACTTCACCGCACAGGCCCTGGTGGGAACGCTTACGCCTGACGGCTGGGTGGAACGAGAGGCGGTCATCGCGTCGGCGGGCGGAAGGCGGACGGCATCTCTCGGTACTGGGTCGCAGCCTGTCGCGCAAGCGTCTCAGGCGGTCGACCCGGGCCGGCTCGCCGACACATACGAGGTCACCACCGGACCGGGCCCTGTCGCAGCCGGCCGTGCGACCACCCGGACGGAGGTAACGCGGAAGGGAGCGGCCGCGCCGGCGCTCATCATGGACCGGGACTCGCAGACCGGCGCGGTGCTGCTGCGCGAGTCGTACCGGGTCGACGGGAGGCTTGCGACGCGGACAGTGCTCACGAGAGTGGAGTACGGAACCCCGCCCACCGAATCGGCCCCGGCGACCGAATCGGTCACAGAGCCCGAGCGGCAGATGACCCCGGAGGAGGTCGCGTCGACTGCCGGCTTTACGCCATCCGAGCCCACCCACCTTCCGGACGGGTACCGCCGCGTCGGTCTCTACGGGTATCCCCGCGGACGTGGCTGGGGCCGGGGCTATGCCGAGTACCGATACACGGACGGGCTCAGGCCGCTGTCGGTGTACGAGCGAACGCCCGGCGGCTGGGGGCCAGGTGGGCCGCCCGGACGCGGAGGGGGCCGAGGGTACGGCAGAGGCGGCCCGCCCGAGACCGGCCGGGCTCAGGTCACCGACCTCGGCATCGCGCTCTCGGCCCGCCAGCGCCGGGGGCGGATCATCGCCGTCGTAACCGGCGACATCACGGCAGATGACGCTGTCGATGTGCTGGAGTCGATCCCGCCCGGCCAGTAGCTCAGGGCGCCGTGGCGACCGCGGCCCGGAGCGACTCCCTCAGCCTCCCAAACGTGTCCGCCGACAGGCCGTCAAACCTGAGCGTGCCCGCGTCCTCCGCGTATCGTTGGACCGTCTGTGCCTCCAGGCCCAGCTTCGGCCCCACAAGCGTCCGCAGGTCGGCGCGGTCGAGCCCTCGCGCGGTGGCGAGCATGTTGAGGTACTCGCAATCCTGCGCACCTCGCCTCATGGCCTTGAGCCGCAGGCTCGCGACCGGCCCTTCGATGCCGAACCTGCGACCGGGGTAGAGGATTGCCGTCGCGTCCGGCCGCTCGTAGCTGGAGTCCGATCCGATTGTGTTCCAGGGCAGAATGCCGTCCGCTCCGGCGAGGTACGCGGACAGCGCCCAGGCCACGCACTCAAGGTTCGAGCGGCCGACGTCGTTGCAGGTGCCATAGTGCCAGAACACGATAGGGCGCCCGGCGGCCCGGGCCTCGCGCTGGAGGTCCATGCACAGGCCGTGGTGCTCGAACAGCTCGCCCGCGACGCACTCGAGGTCGAACAGCGACATCATCCACGACGGCTGCCACTGCGGCCTCGAGATGTCCCCGCGGCTCACGAACGGCGCCGTCGACCCGTCGGTCGCCTGTCGCATCATGAGCGCGTAGAACCGGAGCGCAAGCCAATCGTCGCGGTGCATGGGCTCATCTAGCAGCCACCAAGACGTGCCCCTCCCGCCCTGCTTCGGGTCTTTGAAGTAGTACTTGTCATTCATGTAGAGCTGCAGCCAGGTCTGGTCGCAGCCGCGCCGTTCAATATGTGTCCGGTAGTCCTTCAGAACAGCCTCGAACGTATCCGTGTACAGGGCAGGGAAGGCCTGCTCGATCGGCGGAGCGGTCATCGCGTGGTCGATGACGAGCTGCGGGTACTCCTTCGTCGGCACGGCCGCCGTGTAAAGGGAGATGCTCGCCGGCCAGCCCTCGCAGAACGGCAGGTACATGCTATGCACGGGCACGCCGGCCCGCGGCAGATCGGCGAACGCCGAGCCGTCCAGAAGCGGCCCGTAGCGAGCATCCCACGCCGTCCAGTCGGCGATGCGCGCCTGCGCGCCGGTGCCTGTCAGCGGAGGCACCATGCAGGGGGTGGGGTTCGAGGCCTGCGAATATGGCAGCGGGTCCCAGTTCGCACGGTGCTGGTGCGCAAGTCGGTGGTACTCGCGCTCGATGGCGGCGTACTCCGCGCTGGTGCCATCGACCCCGTACTGCCCCGACACGTCACCGTACGAGTTCAGCTCCAGCACGAAGGACAGCCGGTCCGGGAGGGTCACGGGTGCGACCCTGAGCAGGACCGGCATCACGGCCGGCTCCTCGCCCGGGGCCGCCACGCGCACCTCCCCGGAGTAGTCGCCCGGGGCCGCGTCGTGCGGCACGTAGAAGTCGAGCAGAACGGACTGGTTGCGCTGGCCGGCGACGCCGTTGTCTACGGCGGGAACGCTCAGTGGGCCGGACAGCGGCACGCAGACCTCGGGCATCCACTCGCCGTCGCGCACGTACCATAGGCGGAAGAGGTCGGGTGCCGGCAGCGACCCTCCCGGCCCGGTCAGCGCTGTCGCCGCGACGCCCAAGCTCGCCGCGGGTACGCTCGTCGGCGTCACTACGAGTGTGGCCGCGACGAACTCGTTGCGGCCCGCTGCGAGCGTAATGCCGCTCCCGTCCGGCTGCGCGTCGGCGACGGGCGCGGCGCCGTACCGTTCGGCCCCGGCGATCTCTAGCACGTTCCCGCTGATCGGATGGACCTTCAGCACGTCCTCGCACCACGTGAGGGATACAGATGTGCTGTTCGTTGGGCGCGCGGCAGTGAGCGCGGTGGCCGGCGGATCGGGCAGCGGCACGGGACGCGGACGCGCTGGCGACGCTTGGCCTCTTGCCTCGGCGGCCGGGCCCGGCTGACCGGTCAGGTTGACGGGCGTCACAGTGACCGTAACGTCCTGCCCGGACTGAAGCACGCCGCGCAGCGGAAGCGACTGCTTGCCGCCTGGCGGCGCAGGCCAGGGCGCCAGCCGCGGCGGGAGCTCCACCCCATCGACCGTCACGCGGTAACAGAACGCGCCCTCGCCGTCGGCCCACTCGACCCTCGCTCCGCCGCTGTCATAGGTCGCCGCTTCGGGGTCAGCCGCAACGCTCAGGTCAGTTACCGGGGCTGGGATCGGGGCCTGTCCCGGCGAGCCCTCGACGACGAGGTGCGGTTTGGACGCCGCCTGCTCGCGCGAGTAGACGTCGTTGTTGGCCATCGTCTGGCCCTTCTCATCGGTGACGAGTAGGCCGTATGAGGCGCCGACGAGCATAGCATGGACCGCGCGCGGCGCCACAGGCAGCTCGACCCAGCCGTCCGGGTGGCGCGTGATGTCGGCGTAGTCGACGAACGTGTTCGCGTGCGTGAAGCTGACCGACAGGAAGTCCTGCCCCGGCCCCCACCCGTGATCGGGCGCCGAGGCACGCAGGAACGTCGCGCCCGGGCCGTCCTCGCCCGCGGACTGCCCCTCGCCCCAATCGCATGCCACCGTGTAGACGCCCAGCGTGCGCAGCAGGTGGTCCTCACGCGTGGCGCGCAGGAACAGCGAGGCGCGCTCGACGCGCCATCCCCGGATGGGCTCCAGGTCGAACTTGAACAGCCCGAACATCTGAATGCCCTTTAGCCTGATGTGGCTGGCCGCCCCGTAGTTGAACGCGCGCTCGGATGGGTACTCGCTGATGTTGGTGTCGGCGATAACCGGCAGTGGCACGGTATCGGCGGAACCCGTGCCCACCGCTACGGCGCAGGCAAGGACAGGCAACCAGGAGCGCATCGAGAGCCACCTCCGGCTGGGCGCGATGTGGCGCTGTTCCGCGTGGGGACGGTCGGTCCCTCGGGCGCTTGTTGCGCACGGTCGGCGGGCGTAACATATGCTCGGTAGTGAGAGGTGAGCGACGATGAGAACCATCAGGCTTGGGGAGGACACCTACCATGCGGCAGTGGCCGCCGCCGAGCAGCGCGGCCTGACCGTGGAGCAGCTCGTGGAGGAAGTGCTACGTGGCGTGCCGTCACTGGAACATGAGCCTGACGAGCGTCCCACTCGCCGGCATCGCCCCTACCGCGAGATGGTTGGTTCCGGGCGTGCATGCCGCGGCCGGTTCCCGTCGCTGGACGCCGCGACGGCCTTCATCAGGGCGGAGCGGGACACGTGGGTCGGCTGAGCCCTGCCGTCGGGCCGAGGCCGTACCTGGATGCCAATGTCATCATCTACCTGGTCGAGGGGCACCTCGACTGGGCGGGGGCAGCCGACGCGTTGGCCCTGAGCATGGACGCCGGCGAACTGCGCTGCACCACGAGTCTGCTCACGTTAGCCGAAGTGCTGGTCAGGCCGAAGCGCGAGCGAGATAGCGCGCTGGAGCTTGCGTTCAGGGAGTTCCTCAGCCCGACCGACGCACTGGCCGTCGCCCCCATCAGCTAGCCGATCTTGGATCGCGCCGCGGAGCTCCGCGCACATCACAACGTCCGTCTCCCGGACGCAATCCACGCTGCGACCGCCCTCGTACACCGGTGTACCAGCTTCCTTACCAACGACAGTGCCCTGCGCGCGTTGCCTGATCTGAACGTGGTCCTCCTCTCGCAGGCGATCGAGTAAGATGCTCCAGGCCGAGCAGCACATGGCAGCGGTGGGAGGGGTGCCGCTGGCCCCTACTCCGCCGGCCCGTAGTGGAGCCCGCGTTGACCGGCGAGGGACTTGGTCCGGTCTTCGAGCGCGGCCAGTTCGCCCTCGGAGAGCGGCTCGTAGCTGCGAACCAGGTCCACGGCCTGGTTGAGCTCCTCGACCGAGCACAGGCCCATTACGCCCGCCGTGACGCCCTCAAGACCGAGCGCGTATCTGATGGTGGGCGCGTACAGCGCGTCCGAGGTGAACAGCCCGCGCCCCGGCCCGTACTGCCAGCCCACGACGCCGCCCAGCATCTTCATCGCCATGACGGCTATCCCGCGCTCGCGGGCCGCGGGCACCACTCTCGACTCGAACACGTACGTGTGTCGGTCGACGATGTTGAGCGGGAACATCACTACATCAATGTCATCGGCGATCTCGAACAGGCGAAGGAAGGCCGGTGGCTTGAGGTGTCCGGTCGCGCCGATGTGCTTCGTCAGGCCCTGCTCCTTCATCTCCCGAACCGCTGTCAGGGGACCTTCGGACTGTTCGAGTTCGTCCAGGTCGAAGTCGCCGATGTTGTGGAGGTGCAGCAGCTCGACCTTGTCGGTCTGCATATCCGCAAGCGACTTCTCGAGCTGCCGCCATATGCCGTCGCGGCCGAGGGGCTTGATCTTGCTGACTAGGAACATCTCGCTCCGGCGCTTGCCGATCACCGAGCCGGCGAAGGCCTGCACGCTTCCGTACGTGGACGCGGTATCGAGGTAGTTGATACCGGCATCGAGCGCGCCGTTGAGCACCTCGACAACCGTCTGCTCCGGCAGACGACCGTCGCCGAGCGCACCCAGCCCGAGCGCGAGGATGCTTGTGTCGTACCCTGTCCTGCCCAGCACGCGCTTGGGGATCGGCTTCGGCTCAGCCGCGTCATCGGCCCGAACCGCCCCAGCCAGCGCGCCAGCGGCTACGGCCCCTGCCGCCGCGCGGAGGAAGCCCCGCCGCGACAGTCTAAGCGTGCCGACCTGATCCGCATCGCGCTCCTGGCTCATGTGTCTCCTCTTCCCGCCCCCGGCGCGCCGACCCGTGTTCGCCGCGCGCATCGCGGTGCCTCCCCCGCAAGCTCACCTGTTCGACTCCCGGGCCGGTCGCCGGTTACGGTGGCGGAGGTGCGACAGCGGCCACGGGGAAGGCGCTCGGGGTGGGTCCATCGCAACGCAGACCGTGTCGGCTCCCCAGCGCAGGGCTGATCGTGTACGATAGGGGGCGAGCGCTGTTCGTACGGAGGCAACCATGACAGCGGAGCAGAGCGTCCTTGAGCGTATGCGACTCTTACCTCCGGACCGACACCGCGAGGTGCTGGACTTCGTGGAGTCCCTGTTGGCCAAGACGCAAGCGGAGCCCCCCCCCCGCGCTCCCCGATCGGGCTGTGCGCCGATCTGGGGGTGCGCATCACGGCGGCGGAGATCGACAAAGCCCGGGCGGAGATGTGGTCAGGCTTCCCGAGGGAGATGACCAGTTGAGCGCCGTCGTGGCCGATACGCATGCGCTGGTCTGGTGTCTCGCGGACCCGTCGCGTCTGTCCGGGCGTGCCGGCGAGGCGCTTCGGCGAGCATCGGCTGTGGAGACCGTCTGATAGGCGTGGTCGGTTCGATAGCCCTGAACGGAGGTCGCCGCGCGTGAGGCCCTTCGCCCTGTCCGCTCTGGTCGTCGTGTGCCTCGTTGGCGGCGCGTCGGCTCAGGGATCCCAGAAGCTCCGGGTCGCCACTCGGATCGTGCCTCCGTTCATCGTTGAACACGGTGGTGAGTTGTCCGGGTTCAGCGCGGAGCTATGGGCCGAGATAGCTCGCGAACTGGGGGTGGACTGGGAGTACGCCGTCGTCGAGAGCGTGCCCGACCTGCTCGGCGCGGTTCGCACCGGAAGGGCCGACCTTGCGGTCGCAGCCGTGTCCATCACCTCCGACCGTGACAAGGAGTTCGACTTCTCGCAGCCCATCTTCGACGCGGGCCTCCAGGTCCTCGTCAGCAGGCGCGCCTCGGGAGGGGGGACCCTTTGGTCGTCGGTGAAGAGCCTGTTCTCCCCGGAGGTGCGCCGCCTCCTCGTCATCATGGCTGCGCTCGTCCTCGTCGGCGCGCATCTTGTCTGGCTCGCGGAGCGCCGCCGGCAGAGCGAGGGTCTCGTGGAGACGAGGGCCTACGTCCCCGGGATCCTGAAGGGCCTCTGGTGGTCGGCGGCCACCATGACGACCCAGGCCGACGAGATGCCGCGTGGCTACGCGGGCCGTCTAATCGCCGTGCTATGGATGTTCATGAGCGTGGTGGTCGTCGCGGTCTTCACGGCTGAGGTGACTACATCGCTCACGGTGCGCAAGCTGCAGGGCGCGATACAGTCCGCCGATGACCTACCGGGCAAGCGCGTCGCGACCGTGCGCGGCAGCACGGCCGAGAGCTACTTGCGCGACCACAACATAGCCCCGCACTCCGTCGACGTGATCGATGATGCCTACGACGCTCTCGCGTCCGGAGCCGTCGATGCGGTAGTGTACGACGCGCCCGTGCTCCTCTACTACTGCTCCCACGACGGCAAGGGTCTGGTGGACGTCGTGGGGCCGGTCTTCCAGAAAGAGGCCTACGGCATCGTGGTCCCGCCCGGCTCCGAATGGCGTCGGCCCATCAACCAGGTCCTCCTCGCACTGCGGGAGGATGGCACCTACGACCGCATCTACCAGAAATGGTTCGGGGAGGGCGGAAAGTGAGGATCGCCGCTGGATGCGTGATAGGGGTGCTGATCGTGTCGAACACAGTGGTCGCGGCTACCTCGGTCCCCGGGCCGAAGCCCGCCGAGGCCGACATGCTCGTCGGGGCCTACTACTTCCCCGGGTGGAGCCAGGAGGACCGCTGGTTCTGCGTGAGGGCCAACGACAAGGTCATCCACCCGCTGCTTGGCTGGTACCGCGAGGGCGACCCGGAGGTCGCGAACTGGCAGATCAAGCAAGCCGTCGAGCACGGCGTCTCCTTCTTCGCCTTCGACTACTACAGCTTCCGCGGCAGCGAGATGCTCGAGAACGCGGCCGAGGCCCTCATGCGGGCGGACTACGCGGACAGGTTCAGGTTCTGCATCAACTGGTGCAACCACGCGGCCGCGGATACCCAGGACGCTGAGGAGCTCGACCGGTTCGCCGATGTCGTGGTCGACAAGTACCTCACTCACCCGTCCTACCTCCGCATTGAGGGCAAGCCGGTACTGATGATCCTGTCGGGCTACAGCTTCGTGATGACGCTCGGGGTGGAGCAGGCGCGCGCCGCCTTCGACCGGCTCGAGCAGCGCTGCAAGGGCGCGGGTCTGCCGGGGCTGTACCTCGTCTTCTGCGAGGGCGAGATCCGCTCCGAGCAGGCGGTGAAGGACTCGTTCGCTGCGGGCGCAGACGCGTTCTGCCTCTACAACTACCCCTACGCGGGCACCGACTTCACCGGGCCCGGGCGCGGTGGCGAGGCGACGTACGAGGACCTGATCGCGCAGGGCGAGGGGCTCTGGAAGCACTGGAGGGGCATCACCGGCGGCCGCTTCTGGCCTACCGTCATGCCCGGCTGGGATCGCCGGCCCTGGACCAAGGATCAGGACCTCGTGCGGACCGGCAGCACCCCCGAGCTGTTCGAGCGGTCGCTCCGCCTCGCGCGGGACCACGTGAACGCGGATCGCGTGGTGATGATCGAGGCCTGGAACGAGTGGGGCGAGGGGTCTGTGCTCGAGCCGAGCGTCGAGTGGGGCTCGGCGTACCTGGACAAGGTGAGGGATGTGTTCTGCCCCGGCGCCGGGCCGCACGAGGACGTCGACCCGAGGAGCCTGGGCGTGCCCCTGCCGGTCTTCGAGTGCGAGCTGCCGGCGGTCAGCGAGTGGCGCTTCAACTTCGGGGTCGAGGGCTGGACGAAGGCGAACGCCTCCGAGCTCGGCTCGACCTGGGGTGCGCTCACGACCTTGTCGGAGAACGGCGACCCTCAGCTCACCAGCCCCCTGACGTACCTCCGGTGCGAGGACTACGGCCGGTTTCGGGTCAGGATGCGGCTCACGCCGAAGGCAGGCGAAGCCCCCGCCACGGCCACAGGCCAGCTCTTCTGGTCGACAGCCGACCGCGGACTGTGCGAAGACCTCAGCGTTCACTTCCCGGTCGAAGTCGACGGCGGGTGGCACGAGCACGTGATCGACCTGTCAGCCAGCCCGACCTGGACCGGCCTCACCGACCGCCTCCGCTTCGACCCGGTGGACGAAGCCGGGGTCGCGGTCGAGATCGACGTGATCGAGTTCCGGCCGTAGGGGTGCTGCCTGCTGCTCCCACGCCGCTTGCTGGGCCCTTCTTGGTTCCCCGGTCACGGCAGGTTGCGACTGGCCGTGGGCACGTCGTTGGGGTCCACCTTCCGGGTACCCTCGGCTTTGTACGGTACGTACCCGACCGTTGGGATCACCTGCGCGTTTCCTGCGACAACCGGGATCTGCTTGACGATCCACCGCCCTGCAAGTCTCCAACCCACGGTGACCTCGCTGTCGGCCATGTCAAGCAGGGCCACCTCAGCGTTCGGCGGCGCGCGGAAGTCGCAGACGATGCGGGGTCGTGGCGATGCCTCTCCCAGCGACGCCACGTAGAGATGGCCGACGGGTGTGGCATTGACCTCCCACGATGCCGGCGGGGCTGCAGCCCACAGAAGCTCGTTGCCGCGTGCCAGAACGTCGACTACCAGTAACCCATCTGGCACGTCGATCGTGCGGGCCTCGCTGCCCCCGTTCGGGATGGCGAGCAGATCGCCGTCCGGGTCGGTGACCACGATCCACTTCGTGCTGACGGCAAGCACCCCGGTGCATACCCCCTCAGCGATCACCTGCGGCTCGGTGCCGTCAAGCCTGAGCCTCAACACCTTCGTGCGCGTCGGCGGCGGCTTCGTCCCCGGCGCGGGCGGCTCATACGGCTTCGGTGGACCTGTGGGCGGCCTGTACTGATGGCCCAGCAGGTACAGAACGCCGCCTGAAGGGGCGAAGCGCCCCATGTAGCATTCGTAATCGCCAAGCGTCGCAAGCTCCCTCGTGTCCGTGTTCAGCACGGACAGACCACGACCAAACCTCCTCCCGAGCGCGACCAACGTCCCGTCCGCGTTGCACGCCAAGCCCACGTACTCCCCTACGATCGGGCGACGCGTCACCGGCACAAGGTGCTCGCGCGCAGTGGTTGCTCGCACCAGAGCGACCGCATCGTGCTGGGGCCTCCCTGTAGTCCTCGTCAACGGGTACGCTGATCCCGATTCCGCCACCAGTCCCCATGCGCGCATGTCGAGCGCGAACGCCTCAGATCGCGTCAAGTTGAGCATGAGCGCGTGGCCCGATCTGCCGCGGTATCCCCCTTCGGAGGGAATGGAAACGCCCTGCCCCACCCGCAGCGCGCCCCGAGGCACTGCCGCGAGCCAGGCGCTGTAGCTCGCGTGCATCTCGATCTCGGCAACTGTGAAGGGGTTCCAGAACTCCGACTTCGCCCGGTAGCTTCCGTCGCTGTAAGGCGGCCGTGAATGGCCCATTAGATCCGCCGTCATGCACCTGGCCGTGTACTCGTCCACCCCCGCGATGGTGACCGCGAACCCGGCGGAGTCCACGATGTCGAGGCCGATGGGGTCGTACTTCGGTTCCGAGCCAAACGGGTCCGCGGGCAGGTGCGAGAGGTACGGCCCCCTCCAGCCCTCGGACAGTGACACAGTGTTCCCGCTTGGGTCGAGGCCCGTCGGGGGCTGTTCGGCCGCAGCAAGCTCGTTGAGCGTCGCAGGATAGGCGCCGGTGTCCTTGCGGAAGTCCTGCACCGCCGTGGCCACCTTCGCGAGGATGAGTTCCGGGCGCGCCTCGTCCATCTCGCCGCCGCCACCGGCGATACCCTTACCGGCCACGAGTGCGATGGCGACGAGGCAGACCAAGGCGCCGAGCCCGAGCAGCTTGCGGCGCATCAAGAGGCCCGCAGCCACGATGCCGAGCACTACCAGGGCGGCGACAACCAGCACGCGGGGCCCCGGTGACGACGGCGTCGGTCTTGCGCGCGCGGCGCCCTCAGCAGCCAGCGCCGCTGCGTCCAGGCCTGCCGGAGCGACCTCGCCGTGAGTCAGAAGTGCCGGCATGTACGCGCTGTTGACCTCGAAGGCCGCCTCGTCTTGGGTCCCGTCGCGGCACACGATCACTCGGTAGTCCTTCGGCCTGTCGGGCGCCGGCGAAAACTGGAGGTCCTGCATCGCGTCTCGGTGCATGAGGCCGAAGAAGCGGGTCGCGTGCATCCCCCACACCTTCGGGTTGTGGGGCTCGCGGTTCCAGTCGTCGGCTCTGTACGACAGGTCGGTGTAGACGGTCGGACCGGCGTCCGAGTACTCACATATCAGTGCCGGGCGTTGCGCGGTACCGCAGCGCAGGCGCCTGACATCCGCGTACGTCTGGCCCTGCGGCAGCCGCTCGGGAGCACTGTTGAGCCAGAGCGTTCGGATCGTGTCGCAGTCGACCGGCCCGTCGTCGATGACGCACAGCAGGATCGCCGTCATCGTCGGCGCACTGCCTCGCGAAACGCCCAGGGGGAAGAACAGCTTGTCGGTCTTGAATCGGATGCCGAGCGGG